>Ga0209379_10000345_pt1 | contig 42732 bp, 36 predicted proteins | sample tdDd001_FD_187124 | JGI IMG/M metagenome (GOLD analysis project Ga0209379, IMG submission 187124) | Marine sediment microbial communities from the Atlantic coast under amendment with organic carbon and nitrate - tdDd00.1 (SPAdes)... | ecosystem: Environmental > Aquatic > Marine > Coastal >... | reverse complement strand
CCCGGTAAATCGGTAAGCAAAAATTGGTCACTAGAATGTGAGTACTTACCTGTTTTCTTTTCTACCGTTACACCTGCCCAGTTACCTACTTGCTGTTTCGCACCCGTTAGGCCATTGAACAATGTCGTCTTACCGCTATTTGGGTTACCGACCGTTAGAATTTGATATTCCATTAGTTCGCCTCCACAGAAATAGAATCAGCAATATTGACGCGAACCGCCAACGAAACACCGCGGACTTCCACTTGTAAAGGATCCCCCATTGGTGCTCTTCGGATGAGTGTGACTGAAGTTTGAGGAAGCAAACCCATTACCATTAATTTTTTTCTTACGTCATTAGAGAGCTCGGTAAAACCAGTAATAGTAGCTTTTTGCCCTTGTTGTAATTCTGAGAGTTTCATAAACAGGCCAGTGATATACAAATGAGAAATATTTTTATTAACGATCGCAATACTATCTCCGATGTCTGTTGCAGATCTTGTCTGAAATCAATTTTTCCATTTTTGGTACCGCTGCTTTCGTTAAAAAAATCTACGTCAAAAACGTTAATAACGTAAGACAAAGTTCACAGCCCTTCCGATGAACAAAAGTTAAAACACCAAAAATAAACACAAAAATCATTTTAAAACAAACACTTAAATAATCTGTCGTTTTTCTCATGTAATACTGGCGTTAATTTTATAAGTAAAATAAGCCCTCTCAATTATAGTTATTCACGTCGACAGGGAACTCCCTAAGACATTGAATTCCAGAGGTGGCGCATCAGCGTCACTCCGGCAGCAAGCGAAGGTGTCATTGGCACCCGTGGTATAGTCCCCCCGGCTATACCACGATATTTTTTTTCTTCTCTCCTTTAAGTTCTTTCTAACTCCTTGTAAATACCCTTTCAGTTCAACGTAACCATCTATTTGTTTTCATTTCGCACTTCATTACACAAATCTACCAATGCTGATGATTAGAGCCAACGTAACGCTTTCTAACAGGCGAAAAAAAGGTGCACCTACCAGTGACGCACCTTTTATCAAAACCTTTTTTACGAGTCATAGCTCGCTTAGCTGGTTAGCTTTCATGCTCTTCCACAAACTGGCTAGGAGGTACCCCAAAACGATGCTTAAATCGTTGACTAAAGTAAGAGGGATCATTGAAACCACACTCAAATGCCACATCCGACACTTTCTCTCCTGCCAATAGTCGGCGACATGCGTTATCCAATCGCACCTCAGTTAAGTACTCCGTGAAGGTTTTCTCGATTGAGCTTTTTACTCTTCTCTGTAAGCTACGCTCCGATACAAACAGCTTCTTAGCCGCAGTCGATGTACCAAATTCTGGATCTGAATAGTTCTCTTCAACCAACCCTTTAACCTTATCCAACCAAGGATCTTCAACAACATCAGATAAGCATTCATCAGCAGGAGAAACATCTATGATCGACTCTTCATCAAATGAGTCACTACCCTGCCACAGTATTTCAAAGAGATTTCGCTCTTCGGATGTATGCATCTTCGTTGTCCCACCACTTTGCTCAACCAGAGTCGAAATAGTCTGAAGCATCAAAGAGTGGTTGTAGCCATCTAGTCCATCCCCTTGATCCATAACCGACAAGATCACTTGACCATCGTCATTTCGAATAGAGAAAACCACCGTTTGGTTTCGATAACAACGCTTAGTAATACTATCAAGAAGCAAGTTAAGTAATTCATCCAAATTAAAAGTCGTTAAGCTGATATAGCTTTCTTGCTCAGTTTCTCGGACGAAATCGGCATGAATTCCAGCTTTGCGTAGCTCCTCTTCCCAGCCATTTAATACGGACTGTAAAATCAGGTTAAGATTATAGACAGGTCGCGCTTCTCCATCTGTGGTTCGCACATGTAGCAATAGATCTAACTCTTCAGAAAGATAGCGACGCATCTTCTGGCTAGATGCATTCTGTTCACACAATTGAGAGACAGCTAAACCATTTAATCGTTCTTTCATTGCTTCAATGGATTGATTAACAATCAAACGCCGAATATGTAGCTGCTTTCTGAGTTGTTGGTTATTGCTAAGCAGGATTCGACTTTGGTGACGCAATTGGTTCGTTTTTAATGCTACCTGGGCCTTCAATTGACGGTTAACCTTAGTCATAATCCTTGAACGCCAATACACTGCGCAAGCAATCACAAGTATCAACAATACGACATACGTGAATAAAGCATAAATTGTCATAAACCAAGGTTTTGCAACAGTAAAGGTAAACTGGCTACTTTGGCCACGCTCAGTTTTATTCAATACCGCGCGCACTTCAAAATGGTACGCTCCAGGCATCAAGTGCTCAATATTTAGAGTATAGCCATCAAGAAGTTGCCATTCGTCACTATCTAAGCGGTATTCTAAATTGGCCTTATTCACCTGAGGCAAAACGCCGAACTGGAAAGAAATTGATTCACCATATTCAAGTTCTAATGGTTCGCCAGCCAGGTCTCCTAGTGAACGTAGATCTTGATTAATTTTTACCTGACCAATAACTACTTTGACATCAGGTAATCGGCTCACAACCAATTCATGCGTATTTACCTTAATTAAACTCGAATTTGCGCCAAGCAAAAGGGTTCGCTCACTATCCGTACTATAACTGCATAACCCTGGTGAGAATTCATTGCTTATTAATCCAAAAGGCTCCCCATAATGTTTCACGAGTTGACCTTTCACCGAGTAGCGAGAAAGACCAGATGAAGAGGTTAGCCAAATACCATCTTGGTTTTTTATTAAACATTTCGGCGTTATATGGCCATCAAGCAACGGAATTGGTTTCACATGGCCACTAAAAAGATCAAATTGGTAAAGACCATAACGACTGGCAACCCAGATCATGTTGTCTGTCGCTTGAACAATATTAATCACAAGGCCAAAAGGGACACTCTCGCCAATGAAATGTACCTGTCCATCGCGCATCACGTACACACCATGTTCTGTACCTAAAATCAGATGGCCTTGAGATGAAACAAACATTTGCGTCAGTTGCGCCGGCAAATACTTTTTAATCATCCACTCAGAGCCATACTGAGTCAGTTTCTTGGAAGCCAAATGGTAACTCCACAACTGAGTATCACTCGCCCCCCAAATAACATCACGATCATCGAATTCGATAAATCGAATTGGCGCAGATTTCAAAAATATCGGTAGCCTATCATCAGCAATGACTTCGCCAGTCACTGCATCTAAGCATTTAATTCCTTCGTCAGTCGCAATCCATACAACCCCGTTCCGTTCTACCAAATCATACACCTTGCCACGATAGACTAAGTTTCGAGTGCTGACTTTAGTTAGGCTTATGCTGTACAAACCAGAATCGCTAATTACCCAATAGCCCTCGCTATGCTTCATACGGGTAAAGAAGCCTGACTTATTTGCATTGAAATTTGCTGTCAACAGTCGCTCAGTAAAACGTTGGAACTTGTGGGAAAATAATGAGAAATACCTGACGCCCCTATCCGTTGCAATCCAAATACCGCCAGAATCATCGTTTAACAATGAATATATTTTGCTTTGACTAATGACAGAGTCATTCATACCAGAAGAGGTGAGGCGTTTTGTTTCTCCCGTCAAAAAGGAATAAACAATCAGTCCCTTTTCTGTACCAATCCAATATTCCTGACTTGTTTCTGTAATACTCAAAACATGGGAACCTGGGATTTCTTTAAGCGGTTTTTGAGGGTTTTGGATATCGAAAATTAGAGCTCCTCGCAAAGAGCCTATAATGAGTTCACGTCGCTTATCCGAGAAGTAGAGTTTCTCGATATAGTTCTTTCCTGAACTTGTCACATGATCGAAGTTTGTCTTGTTTGATAAATAGACCCCAGCATTGGTAGCAAGGACCCACTTAGAAAAAATGTATTTCGCGTCATTGATCTGTATCGAAGAGGATTGGCTGTACTGATACAGAGAGAGCAGAGAATAAGTATTGAAGTCTCCACTATCGACATCATACGTATAAAAACTGGTGTCATCCGACAACCAAATAAAACGTTTGGAAGCACCAATTCGCTGTATTTCTGTACCTGGCTTAAGACTGAATATCAGCTCTCGCTCTTTATTAGGTACAATTCGATAGATTTCATTCTGGAAAAATGACCAAAAGGCATTGTCGAGAAAGGCCACTTGATCAACGTCATGCTCTAACGCAGATCCTGCCGATGGCATGATGTCTTGCCCATCAAAAAATAGTATCTGATTGCGAACATCTTGAAACCAAACACCGCCTCTATCAGCCAAAAACAACTGCTTTGCTGCAAAAACCTTTCCCTGAGCTTGAGTTGGCAATGGATAAAATACCGTCGACGTAGATTCAACGGCATTAGCTACAGTCGCAATACAAAAAGAAATGACTATCCAAAAGGCTCTGATCACCAATAACATCCCTAACAGCAAGCTAATTAATTATTACAATGCCTTAGCTTCCTGATCACTCAGGCGCCAAGTATCTATTATTTTGTAAAGATAATTATCTTAGAATATGAGGATTTGGCAAGTCAGTCTGCGACATTACGCTGACTTTTGTAGCGAACTCTTCACTCACCCTGTGAATGTTATGTAAAGGTGTTGAAAAAGGGAGTTGTTACCCCCCCTTTACATACCGATAATCAATCCTTTAAGCAAGATTCATAACTATCTGCCAATTGCTGACGAAAACGAAAATAGGAACCCGGCTCAACTTTTATGTCGGTACCGAGTGGATCAAGTACGCCAATTTTAGCGCTACTTCCACGAACCACTGACTCAACCACCGCTGGTGTAAATTGAGGTTCTGAGAAAACACATTTTGCATCTTTAGCAGCAAGCGCCTTACGAATTTTGATTAATGTTTTTGCACCAGGCTTACGATCAGGGCTCACGGTGAAATGACCTAACTGGTTAAGATCAAAATCACTTTCAAAATATCCGTATGCATCGTGAAAGACGTAGTAACCCTTATCTTTAATTGGCTCTAATTGCTGACTAAGAGACTCTTGCTGCTCTGCAAGTTTAAGAAGAAATGCCGCTAAATTCTTTTGATAATCTTGGGTATGCTCTGGATCGATTTTGACCAATTTATTGGTGATCGCCTCAGCTACTTGCTGAGTCGTTTTGTAACCTAACCAAAAATGCGGATCGTGGCTGCCATGATCGTGACCATGGTGATCTTCATGAGCACCGGAGTACTCTCGTAGTTCCATATTTTCAACGTCACTTAACGTCAAAACCGTTGCCTGATCTTGTAAGATTTTACTTAGAAAAGGTTCTAGATCATGCCCAAACCAAACCACAAGATCTGCACCTCGAATTCTCTTCACATCAGACGGTTTTAAGGCGTAATCATGAGGCGAGGCATTCGATGGAAGTAGTACGTCAGGTGTCGATACACCTTGAGTTAATTCAGTTGCAATCAGCTGAATCGGCTTAATACTGGTCAATACGCTATTGGCGTGAACAGACATCGTAGCGGCCGCTGCCACGATAAGAGTGATAATTCGTTTCATAAAGGAATAGCTATCTAGTCTAACAAGTGGTTAAATGTTACATTATAACATTAAGCAATTGCAAATGAGTGCTATTCATGTCGACATTGGTCGAGCTCACTGATATCTGCGTTCAATTTGACGAACGTAAAGTATTAGACAGAGTCTCCTTACAACTTAAACGTGGTGAGATCACCACCCTTATTGGCCCAAATGGGGCGGGTAAGTCCACTTTAGTTAAGGTTCTGCTTGGCTTACAAAAACGTTTCTCGGGAAAAATAAGCCGAACTAAAAACCTGAAAATAGGCTATGTTCCGCAAAGACTAAAACTCAATGATTCTTTGCCATTAAATGTCGATCGTTTTTTACGTCTTTCGGACAGCTATAGCCAACAAGAAATTGCTGAAGCATTAAAACTTGTCGGTGCAGAGCACTTGCAACTCGCCAATATGCATTCACTTTCTGGTGGAGAAAACCAGCGGGTACTCTTAGCAAGAGCACTACTGAAACGCCCTGACCTTTTGGTTCTTGATGAGCCAGCTCAAGGTGTTGATGTGCAAGGGCAAATTGATCTCTATGACTTAATTGATACGATTCGTCACCGCTTCAATTGTGCGGTATTTATGGTGTCTCACGACCTACACCTGGTCATGGCAAAAACCGACGATGTGATCTGTCTACACCACCATATTTGTTGTTCAGGTTCGCCAGCAAGCATCAGCCAACATCCAAGCTATATTGCTTTGTTTGGTCACGGTCATCAGGAAGCGCTAGCTCTCTATAATCACCAACATACTCATCACCATCATGATTTATCAGGTCAACCTGTCTCTGGTGATGCATCTAGCTGCTCTCATCATTCTCATGGGCATCATCATGATTGAGTTTCTGTTACCTTCAATTTTAGCGGGCTTAGGCATTGCCCTCATTTCTGGTCCACTCGGCTCATTTGTTGTTTGGCGCAAGATGGCCTATTTTGGCGATACACTAGCGCATGCATCCTTGATGGGTATCGCTCTCGGCTTTTTACTTGATGTAAATCTTTATCTAGCACTCGTCGTTTGCTGTATGGCATTAGCAATTATCCTTGTGACTCTTCAGAAACAGCAGCAAGTAGCCACAGATACCCTCTTAGGTATTCTGGCGCATAGTGCTTTATCTCTGGGTCTTGTTGCTGTCAGTTTCCTTGATGATGTGCGAATTGATTTAATGAGCTACTTGTTCGGGGATTTGCTCGCAGTTTCTCCTACAGATCTGATTTATATCTACGCTGGTGCCGCCGTGGTTTCGGTTATTTTAGCCTTCTTTTGGCGTTCTCTGCTTGCGACTACAGTCAGCGAAGATCTCGCAGCCGTCGATGGTCACAACGTCGATTTAATGCGCTTGCTACTGATGTTAATGGTCGGCTTAGTGATTGCGATCGGCATGAAGTTTGTTGGGGCACTGATCATGACATCCTTGCTTATTATACCGGCCGCAACCGCACGTCGCTTCGCGAATACGCCAGAAAAAATGGCAGGAATAGCCTCCCTAATTGGTGCATTAGCTGTATTGCTCGGACTTAGCTTATCTTGGCATTTTGATACGCCTGCAGGCCCATCTGTGGTCATCAGTGCCGCCGCGATGTTTATGCTCTCACAAGCCGTCAGTCGCCAAAACTAAACAACAATAATCAAACATGAAAAAGGGTTGATACCTTACGGCATCAACCCTTTTTATATACTATTCAATCGGGGTTGCTAAAGTTTAAGCACCTTCGTTATGTAATTCTAGATTCGCTAGCTCTTGCTGAATTTCACGTTGTACCTTAGCGTCATCACTACGAAGTGACTCCAAAAACTCTAGATATTTCTGATCGATATCACCGGTTACGTACTCACCATTGAATACAGCAGTTTCAAACTTCGCAATATCACGGTTGCCTAAACCAACTGCATCAACAAGATCGTCCAATGTTTGGAAAATCAGTTCGTCAGCACCAATTTGCTTACAGATTGCTTCGTTATCACGACCATGCGCTATCAACTCATTCGCACTTGGCATATCTATACCATACACGTTAGGGAAGCGAATTTCTGGTGCAGCTGAAACCATAAAGACTTTCTTCGCACCTGAGTCACGAGCCATCTCTATGATTTGCTCTGAGGTCGTACCGCGAACGATTGAGTCATCCACAAGCAGTACGTTCTTATCTTTAAATTCTGAGCGGATCGCGTTTAGCTTACGACGCACTGATTTCTTACGCTGCTGTTGACCTGGCATGATGAAGGTACGACCAACATAGCGGTTCTTAACAAAACCTTGACGGTAAGGCTTATCAATGGCTTGAGCAATTTGCAGTGCGATATCACATGATGTTTCTGGAATTGGAATGACCACATCGATATCAAGATGTGCATATTCATCACGGATACGGTCACCAAGCTTTTTACCCATTTCAACACGAGCACTGTAAACCGAAATTTTATCGATGAACGAATCAGGACGAGCAAAGTAAACAAACTCAAAAATACACGGATTGAGTGTTGGGTTGTCGGCACACTGTTTTGTATGTAGTTCGCCATCGAATGTCGCATAAATCGCTTCACCTGGAGCAACGTCACGAATGAAATCAAAACCAACAGCATCAAGTGCAACGGATTCTGACGCAACCATATATTCGGTGCGACCTTCTACTTCGCGTTTACCTAGGCATAGAGGGCGAATGCCATGTGGGTCGCGGAAAGCAATCATGCCGTGACCGATGATCATTGCGGTCACAGCGTAAGCACCGCGAATTGCGCGATGCACGTTTGTTACTGCTCGGAATACATCTTCAGCTGTCACATTGCCTTTAACCGTATCGATCTCATGTGCCAATACATTAAGCAGCACTTCTGAGTCAGAGGTTGTATTTAGGTGGCGGCGATCTTTTTCAAACAGCTTCTGACGGATGTCTGCCGCGTTTGTTAAGTTACCGTTGTGAGCGAGTGTTATACCGAATGGAGAGTTTACGTAGAAAGGTTGAGCTTCTGAAGCACTTGAGCTACCTGCTGTAGGGTAACGAACATGGCCAATTCCAACGTCACCTTGCAGTCTTTGCATGTGTTTTGCTTCAAACACATCCTTCACTAAACCGTTCGCCTTACGCAGACGAAAACGATTGCTTTCTATGGTACAAATACCCGCGGCATCTTGGCCACGATGCTGCAAGACCGTCAATGCATCATAGATAGACTGGTTTACAGGCGTTGTGCCCACGATTCCAACAATACCACACATGTCCTAACCCTCGATTTTCGACAATGGCTGACGCGCTAGAGCGCGTCAGATAAGAAACTTGATGTTGCTTGTAAGTGTTCGAAAAACGGTGCAATGATGCGACTAAACTCTGGCACCAATTGCGACCCTTTCCACCACTCTGAGTCTGGAAACGACGTAAACGCATCCATAAAAAATAGTGCAGCAGAAACAATCAACACACCACGTAGACCGCCGAAGACGATCCCTAGTACTCTGTCCGTTCCCGATAAACCTGTTTTCTGCACGAGTTGCCCAATGACGTAGTTAACCACGGCACCCACAACTAAAGTGGCAATAAACAGGGCTGCTATCGCGGCGCCATTGCGAATCATTTCATCTTCGATATTGGTAAAGTACACCGCAAGTTTCGCGTAGTACTGACTGGCGATAAAAAAAGCGCCAAACCAAATCACTAATGACAATGCTTCTTTAGCAAAACCACGAACTAAACTGATCAATGCCGACAGGCCGATCACACTCAAAATGACAATATCTAATGGATTCATTCTTTACTTACATCTTAAGTTGGCGCGCATTTTAACAGAAAAAACGCTGACGCAAACGTTTTCTTATGGATTTAGTGGTTTAAATTTGAGCAATTGACCTTTGGAACCGGTAATTTTTTCCAGTTCTATAACTTGTCGCTCAAGTTTACTCTTGGAAACATCAGGACCAATAATTACCCGAGTAAAACTCTTCTCTGGTTTTGTATGTGCTTGATAGCCACGCTTTTGCAAATCCTTAACCAGATTGTTGGCATTGTCGGCATTTTTCAACGCCATCAACTGAATAATCCATGCACTGTCTTGATATTCGTTACGTTCTGGAATTTCTTTAACCACAACGGGTAGAGAATCCTGCTCTGCGGCTTCAACTTGAGCAGTCGTCGCGTCATCGATAACAACCTCAACTGGCGCTTCCGGCAAGCTGGCACTGTCATCAACAGGATCTAATACATCGAAGGTTTCCAAATCATCATCCAACTCTGGCTTAATTGGGATACTGGCAATCTCTTCTTTGTAATGTGTTTTCTTCCCGTCGAGGACATCTGGTAAGACAATTACCCCAATAGCGACCAAAATGATGGTCCCTACTAATCGACTTTGAAATTTACTTGCCATTTATGCTCCTTTATTTTGCCAATGCTCTAACACTTCACCTACGGTATGGAAAGAGCCAACAACAAGAATGACATCTTGTGGCGTTGCGTTTGTCATTGCTGCTTCAAAAGCTTCAATTGGCGTTGAATAGCGTGCATTAGCTGCTGGTAAATATTGACACAATTCATCTGCACTCGCCGCTCTAGGGCCAGACAGAGACGCTGGATACCAGTGCGATGCAATCGGAGCCAACGCTTCCAACGTCGCTTTAATGTCTTTGTCATGCAACATAGCAACTACTGTATGAATAGTTTTAGCAGCGTATTGCTGCTGCACTCGTCCTACGAGATATTCTGCAGAATGAGGGTTGTGGGCGACATCCAATAGCACGGTTGGTGATTCACTGATCACTTGCATTCTGCCTGGAAGTTGAGCATTGCGTAAACCATTCACAATATTCACATCGCTAATATCCAGACTCGCGGTCGCCAGCGCCATTAATGCCGTTGCCGCATTTTGTAGTGGTAAGCCTGGAACTGGCAGCTCCTCAAGATCGTAAGAACCATGTGTCCACTTCCACATAGAATCAGAAGTTCGCTCATATGAATACTGAATATCGACCTGGAATAGCTCTGCACCAATATCGTCAGCGTGAGCGGCGACAGTAGATGGCGCCTTAGGTTGACCACAGATTGCTGGCTTACCACTGCGATAAATGCCAGCTTTTTCAAATCCAATCACGTTGATGTCATCACCCAACCAATCAACATGATCAATTGCAAGACTAGTAATGATTGAAACATCATGGTCTACCACGTTGGTCGCATCCAAACGACCACCAAGGCCAACTTCGAGTAACACGATATCGACCTTCTCCATCTGAAAAAGGCGCAATGCTGCAAGCGTTCCATACTCAAAAAAGCTTAGGCTAATATCACCACGCTGCTTTTCAATGAAATCGAATGCTTCTGAGTGCTTGCTATCATCGAGATCTTGACCATTAGTACGGACACGCTCGTTATAGCGAATTAAATGTGGAGAGCTGTAAACGCCTACAGAGTAACCGGCATCGAGCAGGATTGCTTCCATCAAAGCACAAGTGGAACCTTTGCCATTGGTGCCCGCAACAGTAATTACGGTTGGCGCTGGTTTAGTGAGGTTGGCGGATTTCGCCACGGCTTGAACACGTTCTAAGCCAAGATCGATGGCAGAAGTGTGGATATTTGTTAAATAATCAAGCCACATCGCTAATGGAGATGTGGCTTGAGGAATTTGGGTATGACTCATCTAACTGAAACCAAAATAATTGTGGTGGTTTGTTAGTGTCTTACTTTACCCTTTTTCGTCTACTTCTGGTACTTCATAGTTAGCTTCATTTGGAGAATCATTCACAGAAACTACCAAAGGAGACGCTTGATTAGTCATTTTTGCTAATAGGCTACCAATACGTTGACGCATTTCGCGACGATCCACGATCATGTCAATCGCACCGTGATCCAATAAGAACTCACTACGCTGGAAACCTTCAGGAAGATCTTCACGTACCGTTTGCTCAATAACACGACGACCAGCGAAGCCGATCAGTGCTTTTGGTTCACCGATATTAATGTCACCTAGCATAGCTAGACTCGCAGAAACACCACCCATTGTTGGGTCTGTCATGACAGAAACAAATGGAAGACCTTTTGCAGATAGACGCTCTAACGCTGCACTGGTTTTCGCCATTTGCATCAATGACATCAATGCTTCTTGCATGCGCGCACCGCCACTGGCAGAGAAACATACAAGACCACAGTTGTTTTCCATTGCCGCTTCAACCGCTCGAACAAAACGAGCACCAACAACAGAGCCCATTGAACCGCCCATAAAAGAGAATTCAAAAGCACAAGCAACAACAGGTAGGCCAAGTAACTCGCCTTTCATTACAACCAGTGCATCTTTCTCACCGCTGCTTTTCTGTGCTGCAGAAATACGATCTTTGTATTTCTTAGAGTCTTTAAATTTCAGTTTATCTTTTGGTTCTAGCTCATCTGCTAGTTCAACGCGGTTACCTTCATCTAAGAAAGTTTCCAAACGACGACGAGCTTTCATGCGCATGTGATGATCACATTTTGGACATACTTCCAAGTTACGCTCTAGTTCAGCGTGATAAAGCACTTGTTCACATGAAGTACATTTAGTCCAAACACCTTCTGGGATAGAAGCTTTACGTGAACTACCGATATTGCTTTTTTCTAAAATCTTTTCAAGCCAACTCATGGAAGACCTTTTCTCTACTACTCCCACGCAAGGTTGCGAAGGATACAAATTCTGAATTTATGCGTGAGGATTAAAGCATATAAAATGCCAGCTGTGGACAAAAAACTGGTTGTACCTATTTTCTGTACCTAGATCTCACGCGCTAAAGAACTGATAATTTGGACAATTTATCACGATTTAGTTCAAATTGTCTGGCAAAAATAGTGGCCCAATCGGCACTCTTGGCAATTCGAACTCAGTTGGGTAATCGACATCTACCAAGTAAAGCCCTTCTGCTTTAGCGGTTGCTCCCGCTAATTTGCGATCTTTCTCAGCTAAAAGCCATTCTATCCATTGCGGTTCTTTCTCACCGCGACCGACACAAATCAAGCTACCGGTAATATTGCGCACCATGTGATGCACAAATGCATTTGCTTTGATGTCGATCACCACATATTGACCATGTCGCGTCACGTTGAGGTGCATCATGTTGCGCCAAGGGCTGCGAGACTGACAATGCACTGCTCTGAAAGAAGTGAAGTCATTTTCTCCGAGAAGATACTGGCCTGCCTGATGCATTTTCTCGACATCAAGATCACCGTGATAGTGGCTGACACCAGAAGATAGAATACCCGGACGTAAAGCACTATTAAAAATGATATAGCGGTAACGACGCGCCGTGGCCGAAAAACGCGCATGAAACTCTTCAGGCACTTCTTTAGCCCAACGGACTGCAATATCACTTGGTAGATTTGCGTTGGCACCCATTGTCCAAGCCACCATTTTTCGATCAGCATTAGTATCAAAATGGACCACTTGACCTGTACCATGAACCCCTGCATCAGTTCGACCTGCACATTGAACTTCTATTGGGTGATTCGCGACAACGCTTAACGCTTTCTCTAGCTTTTCTTGAACGCTCTTTACATCTCTTTGGCGCTGCCAACCATAGTATTGAGTACCATTATATTCGATACCTAACGCTATTCTCATCAGGGTGTTCTCTTAGGGTCTGCTGAAATGGGGCGGGAAGTATAAACATTTTCCACGCAAAAAATAAGGGGGACACCTTGTCCCCCTTAGTTTGATTACTTAACCGCGGTTAATATCATCGATTAGTCGCTTAGCTTCACGGCGTATCTCATCACTTCCATCAACAATCGCTTCTTCGAGCAGTTTTTTTGCTCCTTGCGCATCATTCATTTCCATGTAGATTTTTGCCAGATCCAGTTTGCCTGCCGCTTCTGCGTTTGCGTCAACGTCTTCTTGGCCACCAATATCGCCAATTACATCTGGAAAGTCGTTAAGACCAACATCAAGTTTGAGTGAATCATCAATCTCTTGCGCTTCTTCAGCATCAACTTCAGCCATCAATTCATCGATGGTGCGATACTGGTTCTCTTTCGGGTTAAATTCATCAAGTGATTGCTGATCTTCCCAGTTCTCATCCAGTACTTGTGCTTGCTCAGGTAGATTCTCTTGCGACCAAATATCCTGCTCTTCTTCAGGAATATCATCACTGATCTGAGCTTGCTGGTCCGGAGACAATGTAAAGCCATTCCAATCTTCTCCACCCATCTCTAGCATGGCATCAATATCCATGCCCGCACTATCTGATGTCGTTGCATCGATTGGATTATCAAATGAGAAGCTAGCTGGAGCTTCATCATCCGATTCCATTAGTAATTCATCAAAGGCCTTTTCATCAAAACTATGAGTCAGCTCTTCTGCTTGAGTTAACTCTGGTTCTGGAGTATCACTTGCAATTGCCCCCTCTTCCATTGTCTCGACAGATGGCTCGCTCGGAGAAGCCTCTTCAAACGGCGAAGATTGCTCTTCTAACTCTGGTAACTCGATATCATCAAGATTAAAGCTAGTTTCATCATCCTGCTCAGATAACTCTTCACTTCCAGATTCAGCGAACATATCCGCCAGGGCATCTTGCTCGTTGTATTCTGGTAGCTCTAGCTCATCTAAATCAAACGACTCTGCGCTCTCTTCGGCTACAGGTGCTTCAGCAGCTTCTGGCTCAATTTCAGGCTCGGCTGCCATGTCTGCCAGTGCGTCTTCTTCGTTGTACTCAGGGAGCTCTAGCTCATCTAAATCAAACAACTCTGCGCTCTCTTCGGCTACAGGTGCTTCAACAGCTTCTGGCTCAATGGCAGGCTCTGCTGCCATGTCTGCCAATGCATCTTCTTCGTTGTACTCCGGGAGCTCTAGATCATCTAAGTCAAACGACTCAGCCTTCTCTTCGGCTACAGGAGTTTCCGCAGCTTCTGGCTCAATGGCAGGCTCTGCTGCCATGTCTGCCAGTGCATCTTCTTCGTTGTACTCAGGAAACTCGAGTTCATCTAAGTCAAACGACTCCGGCTCTTCCGCTACAGGTGCTTCAGCAGCTTCTGGCTCAAGTGCAGGTTCAGCTACCATGTCTACCAGCGCGTCTTCTTCGTTGTACTCAGGAAGCTCTAGTTCATCTAAGTCAAACGACTCTGCGCTCTCTTCGGCTACAGATGGTTCAACTGCTTCTGGCTCAATTGCAGGCTCAGCAGCCATGTCTGCCAGTGCGTCTTCTTCGTTGTACTCCGGAAGTTCTAATTCATCTAAGTCAAACGACTCCGGCTCTTCCGCTACAGGTGCATCAACAACTTCTGGCTCAATGGCAGGCTCGGCAGCCATGTCTGCCAGTGCATCTTCTTCGTTGTACTCAGGGAGCTCTAGTTCATCTAAGTCAAACGATTCTGCGCTCTCTTCGGCTACAGGTGCTTCAGCAGCTTCTAGTTCAATGGCAGACTCGTCTGCCATGTCTGCCAGTGCGTCTTCTTCGTTGTACTCCGGAAGCTCTAGCTCATCTAAGTCAAACGACTCTACGCTCTCTTCGGCTACAGGTACTTCAACAGCTTCTAGCTCAATGGCAGGCTCAGCGGCCATGTCTGCCAGTGCGTCTTCTTCGTTGTACTCAGGGAGCTCTAGCTCATCTAAGTCAAACGACTCTGCGTTCTCTTCGGCTACAGGTTCTTCAACTGCTTCTGGCTCAAGTGCAGGTTCAGCAGCCATGTCTACCAGTGCGTCTTCTTCATCGCTCTGTGGCTGCTCTAACTCAGTGCCTTGGTCAGCTTCTAGTGATGCAAGTGAATCTTCTTGAGAAACAGACTGTTCAGGTTCATCAATCAGCCAATCATCGTCTTCAGGAATACCAAATTCGTTTGGAATCGCTTCCGGCATGCTTGGGCGATCTTCAGCAACAGGTGGAGTCTCTGGAGTCTCTGGAGTCTCTGGAGTCTCTGGAGTCTCTGGAGTCTCTGGAGTCTCTGGAGTCTCTGGAGTCTCTGGAGTCTCTGGAGTCTCTGGAGTCTCTTTAGATGGTGATTCAGTTTGCTCTTGTTGTGCAAGAACATCTTCTTGCTCAATCGCAAATTCTTCATCCACATGAGCCGGTGCATCACCTTGCAATGAGCTTGTTGTTTCTACTTCTGAAACAACCGTCTCTTCGACTTGTGGAGATTCAACATCATCAATTGCTGAGGTTAGCCAATCATCATCCGCTTCTGGCTGTTCTGATTCTAGCTCTGCTTCAGCGACGACTTCACTTTCATCCGCTGCAGGCTCGTCATCAGCCAGATCTTGCGACTCAGTATCCGCATCAAGTTCATTAAACTGTGGATTCTCAACTTCATCGATCGCTGAAGTTAACCAATCGTCTTCATCTTCTTCAGCATCTACGTCTGGCTCTGGCTCTGGCTCTGGCTCTGGCTCTGGCTCTGGCTCTGGCTCTGGCTCTGGCTCTGGCTCTGGCTCTGGCAAGGACAATTCCTCAGCATCTAGATCCAAGTCTAGTTCTTCAGCAGTTTCTGAGATGTCATCCAATTCAAGTTCATCAAGCAAAGGATCGCCATCAGGTGCAACATTGAGCATGTCATCGATGAAATCTTCGCTCGAGAAATCGGTGCTAATCTCTGGTTCTGGTTCTGGTTCTGGTTCTGGTTCTGGTTCTGGTTCTGGTTCTGGTTCTGGTATAGCTTCAACGGCTTCACTGTCTGCAAGCAAGTCTTGAATGTTTTCATCTAATTCAGTGTTTTCAGCTAGATCTAAATCGGCTAAATCCAGTGGTTCTTCATCTGTCACTGATGATACTTGTTCAGGTTCGCTCTCTGGCAAAGCATCAAAATCAGATTGTTCCTGCCCTTCAAGATTTTGCTTTTCTATTTCTAACAGCTCTTCGAACAGATCTGTCCCTTCATCACCCAGTTCAGTCTCAGAATCGTCATCAACGCTATCAAACAGTTCATCAAGCAGGTCGGTGCTGTCATCTAATGAAATAGACTCAGGTACCTCGGTATCACCAATCAGCTCATCCAATTCGGAATCAATATCGATTGAATCATCATCCGAGTCATCCAAAAGCTCATCTAACAGATCGGTACTTTCTACATCTAAGTCGGCATCCTCATCATCCAAACCAATCAACTCATCAAAGAGTTCTTCACCTTCAAGTTCAGATGGTTTGCTTGGTTCGGTCAGCGCCGCATTGTTTGCGTCGAGCAATTCATCGAGTAAATCCGTACTATCTTCATCTACCGTTGTGGAATCTTCTTCAAGCAACTCATCTAATAGTGCTGTTTCGTCAATAGAGTTCGCATCAAGAGTATCAAGGTCAGCTTGCGCTTCCATCTGAGCAAAGATGTCGTCTATCTCGCTGTCAGAGGCAAGGCTCGGCTCATCTAGTTTCGTTTCTGGCTCATCACTGAGATCAAACTCATCGCCGTCATCCAGTAAGTTATCAAAATCTAAGCTTTCATTTGGATCGTCATCTATCTCACTAAACAGATCATCCAGCATCGATTGATCTAGTGACTCACCTTCTAAATCTTCGGTTTCTGCCGTATCGGCTAATAATGAATCCAATACGTCTTGCGACATTTCGTTGTCGTCAGACAAATCAAAACCGTCGTCGTCATCGTCAGCATCGATAACCACTTCATCAAGAGCACGTTCCATCTCTTCGAGACCAAGTGCTTTGTCATCGCTGTTGACACTGATACCGCTTGAACCAAGATCACCATCAGTGAGCGACTCATCAAGATCACCATCATCGCCAATGCCCGCAAATGGGTCATCACCATCTTCACCTTCTAAATTGAAGTCGAGATCACTGTCATCTAAATCAGCAAAGACGTCATTTTCATCTTTGCTCTCGCCATCCAATTCACCGTCATCTGAGAATAGGGCTTCGCTATCATCAGAATCACCAAATAAGTCATCATCCAACAATAAGTCATCATCCAGATCTTCATTCAAAGCTTCTGGGGCGACAGGGGTAACTGGTGGTGGGGTTTGTGCTTCTTGCTGAGTTTCAGCAGCGCTATCATCTTGCTTGCGGCGACCCAACAACACAACAACAAGTAGGCCAATCAGCAAACCTGGAATAATCGCTAATGCCGCGACAAGCCATGTATTAGAGAAAAAGTTATCCAATGCTGATGGCGACATTTTTTGCTCTTCGGCAAGACGTAGGCGCTCTGCTTCCAGCTGTTTCTCGACTTCATCACGAATTCGAGCTTCATCACCTAGTTCATCTTTCAGTACATCGACTTCAGATTGAACCTCAGCCAGCATTAGACGCAACTTGTGATTCTTCTCCTCTAGCGCCATCAAGTCGCCTTCTGAAGTCTCAAGCTGTTTTTCAAGAGTCTTAACTTGCTTAGTCTGCTCCTGCTTAGCAATTTTTACCAAATCACTTTTACCTACATCGACCATGTCAGGTTTTGTGGTTGGAGCGTCAGGCTTTTCATTGCTTTGAGGTGAAGTTTTTGCAGGCTGAGTCGTGGCCGGTTGAGGCTTACTTTGAGGTTTTGCTGCAGTTGTACCGTCCAATCGCGCTTTATGCGCCTTCATAACGTTAACGGCTTCTTGAGTAGAAACTACGTTTATCTGATTGAGTGAAGGTACGCGAATCGTACTACCCGGCTTTAGCTCATGGATGTTTTGGTTATCAAACGCTTGAGGGTTTAGTTGAAAAATGGCATAGAGCGTTTGTTGGATAGATACTGAAGTCGCGGGGCGTAACTGAGTCGCGATACCCCATAACGTTTCTTGCTCCGTGGTTGGGCCATAGAAACGAGAAGGCTCTGCACTGCGCAGTCCATTAGAAACAGTCTCAGAGTATTGTGGCGATGTTTGGATTTCACCATTTGGCCCTTTAAGGCGGATACTCTCAGCACTTACGATTGATGTTTGAGTCACGGCAACCATTGCAAGTGGCAATAGTAGACGCTGTAGAAGTCGACGCATATAAGGCTCAGCTATGTGCTCAATTAATTTAAATATACAGTGATCTGTTAAATATATCGGATAAAGCGGGCAAAACTATAGGTATTGAACTAAAAAATGTGTGTCTAACGCCATATTCGTATTAATCTCACACAATTTTTCTTTATTCGATTAAAAAAGCCTCACACATTGGTGAGGCTTTGATAAACATATCAGTTAATCGATTAGTAGTAATCGCGAATTAACACTTCAGCGATTTGCACCGCGTTCGTCGCTGCGCCTTTACGAACGTTGTCCGCAACCACCCATAAGTTAACCCCACTATGATGGCTGATATCATTGCGAATACGACCAACCATTACGTGGTCTTTACCACCTGCATCGCGAACTTGAGTCGGGAAATCTTCACCTTGGAACACTTCAATACCATCCGTATTCTCTAGCAGATTGATCACCTCTTGAGCATCAATAGGCGCACATGTTTCTAAGTGAATCGCTTCTGCGTGACCATAAAATACAGGTACGCGCACACAAGTTGGGTTTACTGTAATACCTGGATCATTGAAGATTTTCTGTGTTTCCCAAACCATCTTCATTTCTTCACGTGTGTAGCCGTTTTCCATGAACTGGTCGATCTGTGGGATACAGTTGAAGGCAATCTGCTGTGCAAACTCGTTGCTTTCTGCAGGCATACCGTTCAATAGTTTCGCGGTTTGACCCGCTAACTCATCAATACCTGCTTTACCGGCACCTGAAACAGATTGGTAAGTCGATACGTTAATGCGCTCAATGCCAACTGCATCATGGATTGGTTTAAGAGCCACCAGCATTTGAATCGTTGAACAGTTTGGGTTCGCGATAATATTGCGGTTACGAAATTCTGCAATCGCTTCTGGGTTCACTTCAGGAACCACTAGAGGGATGTCATACTCGTAGCGGAATTGTGATGTATTATCAATAACAATCACACCTTCTTCCGCTGCAACTGGTGCCCATTTAGCAGAGAGTTCTCCACCTGCTGAGAAAAGAGCGATGTGCGCTTGCGACCAATCAAACTCTTCAACGTTTTGTACACGTACGGTTTTACCGTTAAAACGGTAAGTCTTACCTTCACTACGCTCACTCGCTAGTAAGAAGATCTCACCAACAGGAAATTTGCGCTCTTGAAGCACTTCCAAAATAGTTTCACCGACCGCACCGGTCGCACCTAAAACGGCAACATTATATTGTTGGCTCATTGACTTACCTCAACCTGAAAACCTAGTTTTTCTAGTGGTGCTAAGTTACATGACTCATCACCTACCAGTGTGACAGCACTGTACTCTCGTCGATCCCAGTAGTTTTTACGCATCAGGTCAAACGAACCTGGCTTACTGATTTCACGACGGAATAAGGCGTCATCTTTGCGCACATCATAAATCAGCTGAGTAAGATTATGTAGTGTTGCTTCATCCCACTCTCTATCCAATACCATGGTTGGTACAGGTGCTGTTGGCAATAGCTCGCTGGCATGCGCAGACAATTCGTTATTTAAGAACTCGCAGTAGCTATTGAAGATCATAGTCGTACCACGCGCTTTCCCTTCCAGACCATAGCCTGCAACGTGAGGGGTGGCGAATGCTAGCAGAGGCAGAAGCTCCATATCAACCTCTGGCTCAAATTCAAACACATCTAGTGCCGCGATAAAGCCATCTTTTTTCATTAGGCGAGCTTTTAGCGCACTATTATCAACCACTGGACCGCGAGCTGCGTTAATCAAGATTTGATCAGCACGCATCGCATCAAGTCGAGTTTGGTCGATAAGGTGATGGGTTGGGTATTCACCGTCGCGAGTAATCGGTGTATGCAGGGTGATAATGTCTGACTGCTCAAGCAAGGTTTCTAATTCTGTAAACTCTCGCTCGTCTCCCGCTTTTTGCTTTGGCGGATCATTGATAAGGACTTTAATCCCGACACCTTGTAAGCACTGCTGCAAATAGCTACCAACTTGGCCCGCACCAATAATGCCAACCGTCTTATCGAATACAGAAAAACCATGCTGTTGAGCCAATACCATCATTACGCTAAACGCATATTCGGCAACACCTACTTTGTTACAGCCAGGTGCAGCGGTAAAGAAAATGCCCTTATCTTTTAGTAGCGTTTGATCGACATGGTCCATACCTGCAGTAGCGGTTCCAACAAACTTGAGTTTATTTGCCTTAGCAATTAGCTCTGCATTCACTTTAGTTACCGAACGGATCATTAATGCATCAACGTCAACTAAGTCATCAGCAGTTAGAGTACGACCCGATTTTAGGATCACTTCACCGAGCTGGCTAAACAGTTCCTCAGCATACGGCATGTTTTCATCAATAAGGATTTTCATGGTTTTAATCGTGTGATTTGGCATTGGAAGAGAATGAATTAATGAGATTGTGCAGAAAAGCTCAGCTGGTGTCGAGGTGATTGTTATCCAGAAAGAAAAATGCCCGGCATATAGCCGGGCAAAGTTCCAGAACAAAAGGATCTTGACCCGCTCTCCATGGGTCAAAGTCTGCGTCTGTTCGATTGCTTCAGTAATAGAAACAATCAGCTCTGGAAACTGGTTTGCTGAGTAATTTTCTCAACAAATACAGTTAGCCTTGGTACTTCTTGATTACTAGAGTTGCGTTAGTACCACCAAAACCAAAACTGTTTGACATAACTGCGTTCAATTCTACATCGCGTTTTTCTGTTACGATATCAAGGCCTTGTGCAGCTTCGTCTAAATTCTCAACGTTAATACTTGGCGCAACAAAGTTGTTCTCTAGCATCAGGGTTGAATAAATCGCTTCGTGAACACCTGCTGCACCTAGAGCGTGACCTGTCATCGCTTTAGTTGCAGAGATTGCTGGGCTGTTACCGCCAAAGACTTCTTGGATAGCACCAAGCTCTTTCACGTCACCCACAGGTGTTGAAGTACCGTGAGTGTTTACGTAGTCAATGCTATCAACTTCTTGCATTGCCATCTTCATACAGCGAACCGCGCCTTCACCTGATGGAGCTACCATGTCGTAGCCATCTGATGTCGCACCGTAGCCTACGATCTCGCCGTAGATTTTCGCACCACGAGCAAGAGCATGTTCTAGCTCTTCGATAACCAGCATGCCGCCGCCACCAGAGATAACAAAACCATCACGGTTTGCATCATATGTACGTGACGCTTTTTCTGGCGTTTCATTGTATTTCGTTGATAGTGCGCCCATCGCATCAAACATCATCGTTTGAGACCAATCTAGCTCTTCACCACCACCCGCAAAAACAATGTCTTGTTTGCCAAGTTGAATCAGTTCCATTGCGTGACCAATACAGTGTGCAGATGTTGCACATGCTGAACTCATTGAGTAGTTCACGCCACGAATCTTAAATGGAGTCGCAAGACAAGCAGATACTGTTGAAGACATAGTACGTGGAACCATGTAAGGACCTACACGCTTAACGCCTTTCGCACGCATAGTATCAACAGCGACAGCTTGGTTTAGTGCAGAAGCACCACCAGAGCCAGCTACAATACCAGTGCGCTCATTAGAAACCTGGTCTTCGGTAAGACCTGAGTCTTCGATTGCCTGCTGCATTGATAGGTATGCATAAGCTGCCGCATCGCCCATAAAACGCATCTGTTTGCGATCAATGTGCTCTGCTGGGTTGATTTTAAGATCACCCCAAACTTGAGAACGAAGACCCTGCTCTTTAAACTGCTCTGAAGCAGTAATACCAGACTTACCTTCTTTTAGAGACGCTAAAACTTCTTCGACGTTGTTACCGATACTTGAAACAATACCCATACCGGTGATTACGACACGTTTCATTATGACATTCCTATAATTCTAAATTCCGCTAGATGATAACTAAGTTACCCCTGAAAAGTGGTCAGCTTTCCCATAAATCCGTACAATCGCCTCAACTTTACTGCCTTTATCACATAAATTCAGACGCTATGACCTCGATTACCAATGCACAACTTGGCTGGAACGAAGCTGGAACCCCTGTTTCTGACCAGTTTGACGATGTTTACTTTTCAAACGTAAACGGTCTTGAAGAAACTCGTTATGTCTTCTTGAAGCAAAATCATCTCCCACAAAGATGGCAAGAGTTTGATCAACGCCGCTTTGTTGTCGGCGAAACAGGATTTGGTACTGGACTAAACTTCTTAGCCGTTTGGCAATGGTTTAATCACTTTAGGCAACAAAACCCTGATGCTCCATTAAAAGAGCTGCACTTCATCAGCTTCGAAAAGTATCCTCTTAGCCGTGAAGATCTCGTTAAGGCTCATGAATCTTGGCCTGAATTGGCCGAGCTTGCAGAAAAACTACAAAAGCATTACCCAATTGCGGTACCTGAATGCCATCGCATCGTATTAGAAAATGGTGCGATCACACTCGACTTATGGTTTGGCGACATCAAGGATTGTATGCCAAAAGTACCTGTAAATGAAAACGGTATCATTGATGCTTGGTTCTTAGATGGCTTTGCACCAAGTAAAAACCCAGAAATGTGGAATCAAGACCTATTCAATGGTATGGCGAAGCTGGCCAAGGTCGATTGTACTTGCGCGACATTCACAGCAGCCGGTTTTGTTCGACGAGGTTTAATCGAAGCAGGCTTTGATATGAAGAAAGTCAAAGGCTTTGGTACTAAGCGAGATATGATCGCTGGCAGCCTTAAAGAGCGCCCACCTGTTACCAACTTCAAACCATGGTTCCACCGCACCAACAGCGCTTGTGCAACGTCTATCGCTATTATTGGTGGTGGCATTGCCAGTGCGACTCTAGCAAAAACTTTGGTCCGTCGTGGCAAACAGGTCACTTTATACTGTCAAGATGATGCTCCAGCGCAAGGCGCGTCAGGCAACCGTCAAGGAGCGGTTTACCCATTGCTCAATGGACCTCATGTCGGTGTGTCTCGTGTATTTGCGCCCGCCTTTTTGTTCGCAAGACAATTTGTTGAACAGATGGCTGAAACCATCCCGTTTGATCATAGCTGGTGCGGCGTCACGCAACTTATGTGGGATGAAAACGCGAAAAACAAACTGGAAAAGATGGTGCAAGGCCAATTCTCTGAGCAACTCATTCACGCTCTAGATTCAAGTCAAACCACTGAAACCATCGGTTTGCCAATTGATATGGCAAGTGTTCACTACCCTCTAGGTGGTTGGCTTTCTCCTGCGCAACTGACCAAGGGATTACTAGATGAGCTAGAGAAAAGCGCTCAATTTGATGCTCGCTTTAACCACAAAGTTGAGCGCTTAAGTTGGAACGAAACAAGCCAGCAATGGACATTGACTAGTAACGAGTTCAACAATGATCATGACGTTGTTATTATTGCCAACGGTCACCAGTTCTCTGAGTTGGAGCAGACAGCCGACGTCCCACTCGGCCAGGTAAAAGGACAAGTGAGTCACATTCCAACCACTGACGACCTAAGCCAGTTAAAAACTGTACTCTGCTACGATGGATATATGACGCCAGTAAATCCAAACAATGCTCACCACTGCATTGGGGCAAGCTATGATCGCAGCCATCTAGATTATGAATTCGATCCCGCTGCTCAACAAGATAATGGCGACAAACTGCGCAAATGTGTACCCAACCAGAATTGGCCGCATCAAGTTGACACGAGCAGCAACCAATCTCGCCAAGGAATTCGCTGCGTAAGCCGAGATCACCTGCCATTCATCGGCAATGTCGGTATGCTCGACCAAACTCAACAGGTTTATCAACAGCTGCAAACTATGACGCTAAAAGAAGCGCCAGTCGTTCCGCAACAGCCAAACCTTTACTGCATGCTGGGGTTAGGCTCTCGCGGATTAAGCTCTGCTCCACTACTAGCGGAAACCTTAGCCTCTCAGATATGTGGCGATCCGCTCCCTCTACCGATCGATGTATTAGAAGAGCTTCATCCAAGTCGAATGTGGGTTCGCAAATTGAAAAAAGGCAAAGCCATTACAGCACTTTAATATACCACCCATAAAAAAACGCAGTGATCATTCACTGCGTTTTTTTGGTGCTTCACTAGAAGTTAGGCTAACTGAGCCACCGCTTCTTTCACTTGTTGAGCAATCTCTTCATTGCTAATCGAGCCCGTTTCGAAATCAAAATTATCATAGAAGCTAGGGACTGATACCGATGCTTTTACATCTGCACCAAAGTATGGCGCTGAACCAGTTGCAGCAGCAAGTACCGTTTGCGCGCCACCTGGGCCTGGCGATGTCGCAAGGTGTACTACAGGCTTGTTTTGGAAGATACTGCGATCAATTCGGCTAGCCCAATCAAACAGGTTTTTGTACGCTGCAGCATAAGACCCGTTGTGCTCCGCAAACGAAATAACAATCGCATCCGCTTCAGCTAAATCGGCCAAGAATGCTCTTGCTCCTTCTGCCTGACCAATCTCTTTTTCAGTATCTTCACTGAACATAGGAACAGAGTAGTCATTGATATCTAGCACCTGTACTTGCGCCCCTTCCACTTGGTTCGCTGCGTAAGTTGCAAGAGCTTTGTTGATTGATGTTGAACTGGTTGATGCGCCAAATGCTACGATTCTCATAATGATTACCTTTTTCTGTCTCTCGGTTTGTAGGATTAGAATATCCCTCGTCCCCTTTCCCAACAACAGCAAAAATAAAAAGAGGTTGTTCGAAAAATTCGAACAACCTCTATCGATACAATCTCAGCATCCCTCAACAAAATTAAGCGAGATTTGCTAGTTCCTGCCATAAATCGTTAACAATCGTACGATCTGCAGGCGTCAACTCTGAACGCGCCGCTTCTAAGCTTGCTTCAATGCGTTGTTTTAGGACATCAACATCATTGATGCCTTCTTCTTCACACGCGGCAGCAGAAAGTGAAATATGACCACGTAGATAACCACCAGCGAACAACTCATCATCTGACGCTGAGGAAATACGTACATCAATCAGCTCAATGAGCTTTTCTTCAAATTCAATAATCATGGTGGTTATTCGCCTAAATCAGTTTGCTTCTCAAAAAGAATGCAGAAGCTTCTCACATTGAGAATACGAACGCAAACCCTAAGTATCACAAGGCTTCAGAGTGTGGCATGGCGTATGCAGTCAGTCATTTAATCGCATTCAAATGAGGGGCAATACAATGAAATCGAATCACCTTCTCAAGGGACTGTTCCTGTCAATTAGTGTTAGTGGCTTATCATCCTATGTAGCGGCAGAAACCCCATTTACCGATTGTCCGACGGAAGCTTTCCTTATTCAAAATCCGTCGGGTCTGCCCGTTGCTTATGGCGTCAATATTGATCTGGGTAGCTACATCACCATGAGTTCTTCACTCGGTAGCGATAAAATAAATGCCGTGGGCTATAGCCAACACGATAACTTTATTTATGGCTGGGATTATGGCGCCCAATCCTTAGCGAAAATAGACGCGACCTTCACCAAATACCCTTTATCCATTTCAAAGCCGGAAGGTGCACCTACCGCTATTTATGTTGGTGACGTATCGTTAGATGAAAATGCTTGGTATGGCTATCGTCCTAGCTATGGACTCTATCGCATTGATCTTGTTAGCGAAACCATGGAGCGAGTTGCCGACTCCAGTCAGTTTGGCAACCCTTCCATCTATGACCTTGCTTTCCATCCTGATAACGGTTTGGCCTATTCCATCGACGCCAATGGCTACCTTTGGGAAATTGATGTTTCAAATGGGAGCAGTACTCAGTTAAACCAAATGTTGGACAAAGCAGCGCTAGGGTACAAGCTCACTTTCGGCGCGATTTATTTTGATGTTAATGGCAACTTGTACGGTAGCAATAATAGCAATGGCTACATTTTCCGAGTAACCATTGATGGCAACAACTCCAGTGCCAACTTTTTCGCTTACGGTCCTTCAAGTAGTTCGAACGATGGAGCTCGTTGTGCATTAGCGCCTGTTGAGCCCAGTATCTATACCGATTTTGGCGATGCACCTGACAGCTATCAAACCTCTTACGATCAACTGGGGGCTCGCCATGGCCTGTCTGATTTGAAACTCGGCACACTTGTAGATGGTGAAGCTGAAGGCAGCCCCTACCCGTTAAGTGATGACAGCTCGGACGGCTCAGACGACGAAGATGGCATTCAGTTCCCAGTACCGATTCAAGTCGGCCAAGTCAGCAAAGTGATTGCGACAGTCAATGGCGCAAGTGATGATTCTGTTCTCAACGCTTGGATTGACTTTGACCGCGATGGCACCTTCGAATCTGACGAATTAATTATTGATGATTTAAGCGTTGACGAAAATACCGGAGATGTCTTTTTCACGGTGCCAACGTGGGCAAATGTTGGCGAAACATGGGCGCGATTTAGACTCTCTAACACATCAGGAATTGGACCTTCAGGTGGTGTTCCGTCCGGTGAAGTCGAAGACTATCAGATCGATATTACCGAAAGTGGCGTTGTCACAGAGAACTATCCCAGCAGCGGTGCTTACGTGACCTTTGCTTATGAAGATCAATACCCGTTAGTGGGTGACTACGACATGAACGATGTGTTGATGAACGTGAAATTCACTGAGTACCAACTCGACAACCAAGTGATTCGCCTAAAAATCGAAGGGCAAATAGCCGCTTTAGGTGGAGATAATCGCTCAGGTTTTGCCATTCGTCTACCAAACGTTGCGCGTAGCGATATCAAAGAGGACTCGGTTGCCCTGACCATTAATGGCACGCTCTCAAATGCTGAGGTTCTTGAAGCAGATACCGCCGATGCTGTCTTCATCATTCACGAGGATTTGTGGGATATTACCGAAGCTGGCGAAGCGGAAAACTGCACCATGTTTAGAACTCAAGATAACTGTGGCACCGCTTATCGTCCTAGCTGGCAACTCACATTATCACTTAAAAATGCAGTCGCGATGAGCGCAATGCCAGAATTTCCATACGACCCATTCATCTTTGCTGCACCAGGCCATTACTACGGTGAAGTGGGATTAGAAGTCTCTGGGGGATACCCTGGCCGAGGACTTGAGATCCACCTTAAAAACAACGCTCCAACATCCAAATTTGTTTCGACTTATAAAACCAAAGGCGTTGATGCATCAAGTGGCGATACTCACTTCCATGACGCCAACGGACTGCCTTGGGCAATAGAGATTCCAAACACATGGAAACACCCATTGGAACAGGTCAATATCCTGGAGGCTTATACTCAATTCGCAGGATTTGCGCAGGACAGCTCAGGTAATACTGATCCAACTTGGTACACCCAATCCACAGCTAGCAAAATCTACGCAGATTAAGGAGCACAATATGAACAATCAACTTAAACTTAGTGTCATCCTCAGCTGTTCTCTTGGTCTTATTGCCTGTGGAGGTGGTGGCGGTGGTAGCTCTTCCTCTTCAGGAGGTAGTGGTTCAACAAAAGCACCAGTAGAGCTAAAAGACTTGAAGATCGACAATGACAATGCTCTGGAATCTGTCTATCACGTTGATATCGATGTCTCTCTGCCTGGACTAGATTCCAAGCAAGCGTACATTTCTATTTGTGACAATAGTAACGGAGTCGATAACATCAACTATGATCAGTGCTTGATTAAAGCCGCATTGAAAGATGGAGCGGGCCAATACGAACTCAGAGTGGCTAATCACTGTGACTCTTTAGTGGCAGTCGTTTCGGTCATGGAGCCCGGCACCCCAGCAATGATTTACACGCTAGAACATGATAATCAAGCTCAGACAGATTGGTTAATTCAATAACAAGCCATATCAATAAGCCATGATCATAGAGTAAAAAAAAGCCACGCAATGTGGCTTCTTTTCAATTCTATTTCACTTCAAACTGCTCAGCAGCAAGTTCAGGTGTTTGGTAAAACAGACGAAGCGCATCAGACAACATTTTAACTCGAGGCGGCAGGCCTTGACCCAAAATACCCATCACTTCGGAGTGAACCTTTGCCATAAATGCTAAACGGTCTGGTTCAAAGTCACCATTTAAATTATCGCAACTTACGGTAAACGGAAAACCCGCGCTGTTAGCGAGGATCCATTCATAAGCTTGAGGTCTTATTTCTACTTTTTCGAACTCAGCTTGCACTTGAGCTGTTCGACCATCAGGCTCATACCAATAGCCAAAATCTTCCAATAAACGACGCTCTGGTCCAGCGACACACCAGTGCGCTATTTCATGTAAAGCCGAAGCGTAAAAACCACGAGCAAAAATAATGCGATGGTGCGGCGAATTTTCATCAGCTGGTAGGTAGATAGGCTCATCCCCTCCTAGCTCTAATTTGGTATTAAATTCGTCTAAGAAAGTGTCATTAAAAATGGTGATTAAGTCTTGATACTCGTGCTGCATAGCTCAATTAATGGATCGTATTTTACTTCGTGCCGCATTCTCGCATTTTTGATCTCATTTGCAAATCCCTACCGAGAGTAGTGACATTAGAAAAAGTTATCGGAAAAACGTTTTCGTCTTCACAAAATCTCATTCGTCAGAGATCACATTTGCCACTACACTCACGCCTTAATTTATAAGATGGCAGATTGATTATTCTGCGTTTTCTAAGGCTAAACACAATGTTACTCAGCGTTTTATACATTATTGGTATCACAGCAGAAGCGATGACAGGAGCGCTCAGCGCAGGCCGCCGAAAAATGGATTGGTTTGGGGTCATGTTGGTAGCCAGTGCCACAGCGATTGGTGGTGGTACAGTTCGAGATATTTTACTCGGCCACTACCCTCTCGGCTGGGTAAAGAACCCTGAGTTCTTAGCCATTACCTGTATCGCGGGTGTATTAACTACGGGATTAGCTAAGTGGGTAATCAAACTTAAGGGCCTATTCATTCGCTTAGATGCTCTAGGGCTTATCGTTTTTAGCATTATCGGTACAAAAGTAGCACTAGGTATGGGTTTGCACCCAATGATTTGTATGGTGTCTGCGCTAGTGACTGGTGTATTTGGTGGTTTACTACGTGATTTGATTTGCCGCCAAACACCGCTCGTCTTACATGAAGAGCTCTATGCCTCTGTCGCTTTGGTTGCGTCCGGTTTATATCTTGCGCTTCTAGAGTTTGGCAGTAACGACGTAACAGCAACAATCTCTACGTTAGTAGTGGGTTACCTACTTCGAATGGCAGCGGTACGCTTTAAGTGGCGTTTACCTTCATTCCATCTTGAAACGGAAGGTTCTCTTCACTGATAGAAAAGGCTTGGATTAATCCAAGCCTTTTTTGTTTTAGTTCAAAGCATTTATAAGTGCAATTTCTCGATTCAATACACGCTTATCACTCTCTGACGCATGAGCCAATTTATCTTGGCGAGCCTTAAGCGCCTTTTGTTTTTCTTCTGGAGACGACAAAATCAACTCTTTGACATTAATGGAAGCGATATTAGTGTAGCGACCATCTTCGCTACTCGGTACTTCGATCTCGCCACTGTTTAGCATTGATTTTACAATCTCACGCTGCAATGTATATGTATCATCAAGCCCAACAAGCTGCCAGCGCTGCTGTGGCTTACCCTCATAGGTACCTTGTTTTTGCTCCGTCAAATAGCGAATGGTTAAGTTGCGAATGGTGCCTTGCTCTTCACCGTATTCAACTTCGGTATCAAATAAAACAGGGAAAGTTCGTCCTTCAAGCACTCCACCGCTTTTCGTTAGGTGCCCCATTCGATAACTGTTCATACCGATTCGAATGTCACTGTCATCGGTCACAGCAGTCCCATCTGCAAACTTCAAATCAGTAATACGCTGACCTTTAGGTTTAGTTAAATCAATCTGGTAAGTGACACCCGCAAAGAAATCATTTGTCGAATATTTGGATGCACGTCGCTTAGGGTCAAAGCTATATGTCACATCACCGACTTTTACTGAATTAAAGTAACCAGCTGACCACTCCATGTAAGTTTTTAGCTCTTTGCCTGTCATTTGATATACCGTAATTTCACCTCCGGCATATTGGTAGTTGTAAGCGATGTCCTTAGCTTTGATTGGGCCTACATCTAGTTCCGCATTATCATTGTCAATCTGAAGCGCAATCACATTTGCTTTAGGTGCATAGAAAAAGCTCGCCTCTTGGAACAAAGCACTAATACCCGTATCTTGAACATGAACCTGCGGAATGCCGCGAATTTCATTTTCAGGTACGAGATCAACACCTGTTAATTGAGCTACTTCACGGTTGGCCATCTCTCTTAAACGCTTGTGGTAAGGCTGGTAAAGTGCTTCCATCGCCTTATCAGATTCTGTTCCTTTGATTTTATAAGTGAAGCTATCTTTATTGATTAAAGTAAAGTGGCCGCCTCGTTCCTCAAACTGTAAGTCCACTCGTGATAGCGCGCGACCATACTTATCTGGTTCAGTAATAATTACGCCATTTACCACTGCTTTATCTATTCGAGTATGCATATGTCCAGCGACAATCGCATCCAGCTCAGGGTTAGCATTGGCAATATCTGTTACACCAGTATTTGCAATATCATTTTCATTGTCTAAACCCATATGAGCCACCAAAACAATGGCATCAACTTGGTCATCAATTTTATCAATGACCTTTTTCACTTCTAAAGTTGGGTTAGTAAAGGTCACTCCTTGAAGGCGATTGGTGCCTTCTGCGAATACTTGAGTCATTGGAGTATCCATTCCGATCACCCCAATTTTGATTCCATTACGCTCTAAAATTTTATAACCAGGTAAGAAAGGGTTGCCATCAGCGCGTTTAATATTGCCACCAAGTGAATGGCCTTTGAACTGAGTCAATGAGCGATTTAATACATCTAGGCCAAAGTCAAATTCATGATTACCTAACACCCAAACATCATATTGCATTTCGTTGAAGCCAAGCATCATTGGATCAATCGGTTCATCTTTAAATGTCTCGACGAAATTCCCTTGAATCGTATCGCCAGCATCGACCAAAATAGTATTAGGCTGTTCATTGCGGATTTGTTTTACTTTGGTCGCTATTTGACTAAGACTTCCCCGCATATTGAGTTTATCTGCCGCGTAGTCCCACGGCATAAAGTGACCGTGTAGATCAGAGGTTCCTAAGATTGTCACTTGATGAATATCACCATCATTGGCCAAACTAGGAAATGCTAGTGATAGTAGGATCGCGCTAGATAAGAGTCTCTTCTTCATTGTCTTTATTCACTTTATTGTTGATAAACTAAGTGAATAGTATTGAGTTATCCTCTCAATAAAGTGATAAAGCTCAACTAAGAACAAACCCATAACAATCAGTTACATACAATTTAGAGATAGCGCTCACATTCAACAGATTCACACCCGTATATTGATGAACAGCACTTTTCCAACTTAGTATTGTTCTAACTTTTGACTCTCCATTGGTCTCGCAACCCAATACCCTTGAAAGTAATCGACACCACATTCTCGGCAAAGCCAATACTCCTGCTCGGTCTCGATTCCTTCCGCGATAGTTTTTGCTCCTATCTGTTGCGCAAGTTCGACAGCGTGACGAACAAACTGTTGATCACCAACAAAACTACGATCAATCTTTAGATAGGGAGAGCGAATTTGTAACGCCCTCGCCCGAGTAGAGTAATGCGTTCCGTAATCATCTAAAGCTGTTGCAATACCGTGTTCAGCCAATCTTTGCTTGCCTTTCACGATCCCACTAAGATCTGAGTCTTCAAACTCGGTAATTTCATACACGATTTGGGAGCAACTCATTCTTAAACACTTTAGTCGCAAGAGTAGATATTCTATCGCTTGGAGGTGATTGGCTAGTAGAGAGAAAACGGATGGGGAAACATTGATAAATAGCTTTCTATCTCTATGTGGCGTATGGGCTAGGTTGATGGAATGCAACTTAGCGCACAATAAAGTGGTAACAACATTCGCTTTGTCTCCGGGCTTCAAAGAAGAAAAATAGTCCCCGGTATGAATCATATTATTCAGGCTATCTTTAATACGAACCAACCCTTCAAATGCGAATAACTCACCTGTCCGGTCTACAATAGGCTGAAACACGCTATTAAAGAGATGTCCTTGATACAAGCCATACACAAAACCACCGTGCTGATATCTCACCAAGCTCTGAATATAATCCGCCTGATTCGAATAAATTGAATCCAGTTCCACTGAGCGCCTCGATTATTTTTTCATCAATGTAACAAATCCATACTAAAAAAAGGGTAAGGCTGTGTAAGCAACTTATTACACGACCTTACAACAAAACTTTTGTTTATCAGCCTACTGAATGATTCAATTGATAAAAACATCATTGACAGTTTTGAGTTCAAGTATGACTACTTCACTTCCGCGCTACGCTTTTGTATGCGCTAAACACAACCAAACCATCGTTGTTAAACACGGTAATACCAATAAAAGCCTAGAGACAGATCTAGATGAAGAGATCGTTTTTCTGGCGCCACTCGCGATAAATGCTGCACTAAAAGAAGATATTCATGTGCTACTTATTGATAGAAAAAGTGGTAAATATGTCGATTTCGCGGGGATGATAGGAGGAAAATAGACCCCACAATAATGTGAGGCCTAGTAAAAGTTAAATCTTCGGAGTCTCTGTTGTAACACCATGGTTTTGACCACGATGACGTAGCAGGTGGTCAAGGACGACAATCGCCAGCATCGCTTCGGCAATAGGCACTGCGCGAATACCAACACATGGGTCATGACGACCTTTCGTAATCAACTCAGTTGGTTCACCTTGGCGCGTAATGGTCTCACCAGGAACAGTAATACTCGACGTTGGTTTCAACGCAATATTCGCGACAATATCTTGACCCGTAGAGATACCACCCAAAATGCCGCCTGCGTGGTTACTACCAAAACCATCTGGCGTTAGCGTATCACGGTGCTCACTGCCCTTTTGAGAAACCACATCGAAACCATCGCCAATTTCGACACCTTTCACCGCATTGATACTCATCAGAGCATGAGCAATATCTGCATCAAGTCGGTCAAAAACAGGTTCACCTAAGCCAACAGGCACATTGGTTGCGACGACTTGCAGCTTGGCACCAATGGAATCACCCTGCTTTTTCAAGTCGCGGATAAGTTGGTCAAAAGCTTCAACCTTGTCCGCATCTGGACAGAAGAAAGCATTGTTTTCAATCTCATCCCAATCAACTTTCTCAATCGCCACGTCACCCATCTGAGATAGGTAAGCACGGATTTCGACACCGAACTCTTGCTTCAAGTACTTTTTCGCGATCGAACCAGCTGCAACACGCATTGCCGTTTCACGAGCAGAAGAGCGACCACCGCCACGGTAGTCACGCACACCATATTTTTGATGGTAAGTATAATCCGCGTGGCCTGGACGGAACTTGTCTTTAATTTCTGAATAATCTTTTGAGCGTTGGTCTGTATTTTCAATAAGCAGACCGATCGAAGTACCTGTGGTTTTACCTTCAAATACACCAGATAAGATTTTTACCTCATCCGGTTCACGACGCTGAGTGGTATAGCGAGAAGTGCCTGGTCGACGACGATCTAGGTCGATTTGAATATCTGATTCTGAAATCTCTAGCCCCGGTGGGCATCCGTCAACGATACATCCTAGTGCGATACCGTGACTTTCTCCGAATGTGGTCACTCGGAAATGTTGTCCGATACTGTTTCCTGCCATTACTTCCTCAAACTTATTGGCCCTGTATACAGAGCTTTACACTTCAATTGTTCGTAAATTCATAGTGGCTTTAATACGTTTTGATGTAAACCCCTAATCACGAACTATTTTGCTTTTTAGCCCGCATAAAAAACGCCAAGCTAAAGGCACCCTCTAGCTTGGCGTTTAAAATAAATGGCTTGGGAAAGATTAGTCTTTGTAGATAGAAAACTCTGCCGCATGCTCAAGCATTTGTTCACGCGTTAGCATGAATACACCGTGGCCGCCGTTTTCAAATTCAATCCAAGTGAATGGAATATGTGGGTATTGTTCCATCATGTGGATCATCGAGTTACCCACTTCACAAATAAGAATACCATTCTCAGTTAGGTAATCTGGTGCGTTAGCAAGAATACGACGCACCAGTTTTAGACCGTCGGTACCCGCTGCAAGACCAAGCTCCGGCTCATGAGTAAACTCATCAGGCAGGCTGTTCATATCTTCTTCATCTACATACGGTGGGTTCGATACGATCAGGTTGTACTGCTCTTTTGGTAGATCACGGAATAGATCAGAACGGATAGGGAAAACTTGTTGCTCCATACCGTGGTCTTGCACGTTTTGCTCAGCAACCTGTAGTGCATCGGTAGAAATATCAATCGCGTCCACTTCAGCATCAGGGAAAGCATGCGCACAAGCAATTGCGATACAACCACTACCTGTACATAGGTCCATAATGCGTGTTGGCTCTTCGACTAGCCAAGGTTGGAATTCCGCTTGAATCAATTCACCAATTGGAGAACGAGGCACAAGTACGCGCTCATCAACAAAGAATTCAAGGCCGCAGAACCATGCACGGTTAGTTAAGTAAGCCGTTGGAGTACGCTCATTGATACGCTTCACGACTCGCTCAACAATACGAAGGCGCTCGCTGCTGGTTAGGCGAGAGTTCAATACATGCGGAGGCACATCAATTGGCAGGTACAGAGTTGGAAGAACAAGCTGAACAGCTTCATCCCATGCGTTATCAGTGCCGTGACCATAAAAAAGGTTAGCGGCGTTGAAACGGCTCACTGTCCAACGAATCATATCTTGAAGCGTGTGAAGTTCTGAAACCGCTTCTTCTACAAAAATCTTATCCAAAATTGCCTCCGAAAAGCGCTACAATACTGCCAATAGCATTTTTATTTACGTATTAATTACCCATGAGCAAAAAAGACACCGACATTGACGATGAATTCGCCCTTTTTAGGGATGCAGTACAAGGCGTAAAAAAGTTGCCACAGGATACCATAGTCCAGCAACCAAAAAGAAATACTAAGCAAAAAGAAATCAAGCGCACCAGTCGTGAAGCAACGGATTCTGACTTTTATTTTTCTGATGAGTTTGTGCCATTACTCAATGAGGAAGGCCCGACCCGTTACGCGCGTGATGATGTCTCTCAATACGAAGTGAAGCGTCTACGTCGCGGCGTTTATGTACCCGATGTCTTTCTGGATATGCATGGGATGACGCAAGTTGAGGCAAAACGCGAGCTTGGTGCGATGGTCGCTTACTGCGTAAAGAATGAGATTTCTTGTGCTTGCGTACAACACGGGATTGGTAAGCACATTCTCAAACAAAAAGCGCCACTTTGGCTAGCTCAACACCCAGATGTTATGGCGTTCCATCAAGCACCACTTGAATTCGGTGGTGATGGCGCGCTATTGGTATTGCTTTCAATTCCAGATAAGTAGCAAAGAAGCCATTCCATGGTGTGACAGGTATCAAAAACCTCGTCGTCCTTAAGAGTGAGCCCCTATTTCCTCAAGTCTGGTGGAATTGGCAGTTCTGAGGTTTTAAGGTTTGGCCGTTGACCGCCACGCTTACGATACTGCTTAAGCTGGAATACATAAGCAAGTATCTGAGCCACGGCGGTAAACAGCCCGTCTGGGATCTCTTGTTCTAACTCAGTTGAGTGGTAAAGCGCACGGGCCAAAGGGGGAGCCGGTATCACATAAATATCATGCTCACGCGCGATTTCTCGAATTTTCAGCGCCATGTGGTCTGTACCTTTAGCAACCACAATCGGAGCTCTATCACTGTTTTGCTTATAGCGAAGAGCAACAGAAAAATGCTCCGGGTTTGTCACGATAACATCGGCTTGCGGCACTTCTGCCATCATTCTTCGCTGCGCTGCTTCACGTTGGAGCATACGAATACGGCCTTTAACTTCCGGTTTACCTTCTGTCTCTTTGTATTCGTCTTTCACTTCCTGCTTGGTCATCTTCAATTGATTTGCGTGCTGCCAGATCTGAAAAGGGATATCGATAGCAACCACAATCAACAATGAACAACTGATCAACAATACAAAGTTAAGCAGGATATCTAAGGCGTGAAAAATGTTTTGCGGGAAAACATCCATACTCAGCTGGAAGAGATCTTCTTTCGCCGCATTAATGAGATAAAACGCCATGCCAGATACCAAAGCCACTTTCAGAATCGATTTAATCAACTCAACCCAGCTTTGCATACCAACCATGCGCTTCAAACCACTTAACGGGTTCATTTTTGAAAGCTTTGGCATGGCCGCTTCAACAGAAAAACTGATACCGCCAACACCTGCGGCCCCAGCCACTGCCGCAACAAATAACGTCACAAGGATAAGGATCAACGGTAGAATCAAACTGGTAAGCGAGCCTAAGGCAATATCAAACAGTTTTACGTGATCGAAGATTTCTTCACGGGAGAGCGAGAAAAGACGCTCCATTACCGTGAATAAAGCGCGAGCAAGCCCCTCACCAAACCACATGAGCGATATTGCACCAACCACCAGCACTGATACAGACGCCAACTCTTTTGACCTTGCAACCTGCCCTTTTTCTCGGGCCTGTTGCAAGCGCTTGGGCGTGGCGTCTTCGGTACGTTCTTGACCGTCAGACTCTGCCAATCCAATCTCCTAATAATGCGAAAATTAGCAATCTAAACGAATGAAACTACAAATTTGCTGCTCGCCTTGTACCCAGAATAGCTCATAGTGACTGTATAAACCGCCTAGGATGTACCAACACAGTAGCAAACCCACCATCAAAGCAAACGCAAAACCTAATGAGAAAATGTTTAACTGAGGTGCCGCACGAGTCATCACGCCAAATGAGAGGTTGATGGTCAGCAAGGCGATAATGCCGGATAGAGACATACTCAGCGCCACTTTAAACATGGTTCCAAGCCAAAGTGCCAACTCACGAAAATCCACTGTCGTTAACGAACCACTGCCGATCGGTAAAGATTGGAAGCTCATCACCACCAGCATGATCATTTTTAAATGACCATCAGTTGCCAGGAAGAACATGGTCGCTAAAAACATAAAAAGCTGACCAAGCAAGGGCGTATTTTGTCCGTTAGCCGGATCGACCATAGAAGCAAAACCTAAGCTCGACTGCATACCAAGGATTTGACCCAAAATAACAAACGTTTGAATCATGAATTGGGTCACAGTCCCCATCGCGACACCAATAATGATCTGCTCTAGCAATGTCATAAAGCCAGCGAAAGAGAGCAATTCAATATTTTCAGGTACGGCGGGGATGATAGGCATCACCGCAAATGTGATTGCTAGCCCTAAGTACAATCGCACCCGAGTTGAGACAAAACGAGCACCAGTCACCGACATCACCATTAACATGGCCGCTATCCGAGAATAAGGCCAAAAGTAATTCGCTATCCAATCAAGAATAAGGCCAGTCGGAAATTCCATAGGCTAGTACAGCACCTGCGGCAGGCGCTCAATAATATTGAAGAAGAACTCCATCATCATTTGAGTCATCCAGTGGGCAAACAGCATCAAGGCTAACAATGTCACGATCAAACGTGGCAAAAAGCTCAACGTTTGTTCGTTAATCGAGGTTGCCGCCTGAAAAATCGCTACCACAAGACCAATCAATAGGCTGGGAATAATGATCGCACACACCATGATGAGAACCATCCATAGTGCATCTCTGAATAACTCGACGAATATCTCAGGAGTCATAATGTTCTCCCGCTACAAGGCAAAACTGCCGGCCAAAGTTGAGAGTATCAAGTTCCAACCATCCACCAGTACGAACAACATAAGCTTAAATGGCAAGGATACGATCATCGGAGAAAGCATCATCATACCCATGGCCATCAATACCGAGGCCACAACCAAGTCGATTATCAGAAATGGCAAGAACAGCATAAAACCAATCTGGAATGCGGTCTTCAGCTCTGACGTAATGAATGCCGGAATCAATACCGCCATAGACACGTCTTCTGGAGCGGTCGCGGTAGAGCCAGAAATATTAACGAACGTTTCCAGGTCTTTGACACGAGTCTGTTTGAGCATGAAATCTTTCATCGGCGCTTGAGCCAAATCAAATGCATCACGAGCACTGATTTGCTCATTAATGTAGGGCTGAATCGCCGTATCGTTAATTTTGTTCAGCACTGGCGACATGATAAAGAAAGTCAAAAAGATAGCGATGCCGATGATCACTTGGTTCGACGGCGTTTGTTGTAGACCCATAGCCTGACGCAATATCGACATCACCACCACAATACGAGTAAATGACGTCATCAAAATCACCATCGCAGGCAAGAAGCCCAGCATGGTCATTAGAGCCAGAATCTGCAAATTGACTGAGTAGTCTTCACTGCCATCAGGATTGGTGGTCATGGTAAATGCTGGTACACCACCGCCGCCACCTGTAAAGCTGCCGGTAGTAATTGTTCGGTCAGCGCCTTGCTCCTGCGTCATCGCACTCACTGTCACTGATTGCGACGGGGCCGCATTATTTGGGAGCGGCGTGTCTATCTCTTCTTGAGCCAAAGAGAGCGTAGAAAACAAGGAGAGAATTGATGCCAATAAAAGGGCTGACAGTTGGCTAGCTTTTATCATTCTTTTTCAATAGCTGACTTAGTTGGTTGGCAAACGGACTGGTTGCTAATCCTGCTTTGTTCAGCTCCTCCTGAGATAAAGGTTTGTCCAATTTAGAAATCAATTGAATCGACTGTGCAGTAACGCCCACTAAAAACTGTTCTTCGCCTGCTTGAACAATCATGATTCGCTCGCGACTGCCCACGGCAATTTGACGAACTACGCTCAATCCTTGTTGATTACCTAACGAAGGAATTCGCATCCTTTTTAAAAGCCAGGCTAAAAAAAGAATGAACGCAATAACGAACAAAAGCGACCCAAAAGTGGTCGCTAAATCTAGTTGGCTACCTGGTGTGGCGGCCAACGAAGAGGATGAAAACAGAGCAAGCGTAAAGAGTAAGTGCCCCTTAACCTTATAAGCCATACTCTACCTTAGTTTCTTAATACGCTCAGTTTGACTGATAACATCGGTAAGACGAATACCAAACTTATCGTTGACCACAACAACTTCACCGTGTGCGATCAAAGTGCCATTGACCAATACGTCTAAGGATTCACCAGCGAGACGCTCAAGCTCTACGACAGAGCCTTGGTTCAATTGAAGTAAGTTACGAATACTGATTTGCGAGCGGCCTACTTCCATCGAAATAGTCACTGGAATATCCAAAATAGTATCGAGCTTACGGCGTTCATCGTCAGAAATTGGCGAAGATGTATCTTGCAGCTCATCTAACTGGGCAGACATAACCTCATCGACATCGATCTCGGGTGCGGCTGGATCTTCTCCTAAGGCAGCAGCCCATTCGTCAGCCAATTTTTGGTCGTCACTTGGTTCCATACCTAATACCTACAATTCTCTATTAATCTTCGATTTCGCCTTCATCATCTTCCAGTTCGGAAATGACGTCTTTACCAAGGAAAGCAATATCGGTTTTAACCACATCTGGTCGTTTAATTTTTTCAGAAACTTGAACCGCAAGATTTTCACCTGAGCGACCCATTTTCACACGATAAGTTGGAAGTTCTTCCACAAACATCGTCGCATGCTCTGGCATAGTGATCGGGATAATATCGCCCGGTTGTAACTCCATTAAGTCACGCAGAGAGATATCTTGCTCTAACAAGTTCACGCGGAAGTTAACTGGCACATCCATGATTTCTTCACGTAGTGCAGTGCTCCAACGGACATCGGTTTCCATCTTATCGGATTGGACACCGGCATCGAGCAATTCTCGAATCGGCTCTACCATCGAGTAAGGCATAACAACGTGGAAATCACCGCCGCCGCCATCCACCTCAATATGGAATGAACTAACAACGATCACTTCCGTAGGGCTCACAATGTTCGCCATACTTGGGTTTACTTCGGAATCCAAATACTCAAACTCAACCCCCATAACTGGCGACCAGGCTTCTTTGTAATCTTCAAAAACAATTTTCAGTAGTAACTGAACGATTCGACGTTCAGTCGGGGTAAACTCACGACCTTCGATACGTGCATGGAATCGACCGTCACCACCAAAGAAGTTTTCTACCAAAATAAACACTAAGCGTGCTTCCATGGTAATGAGCGCGGTACCTTTTAGCGGGCGAAAACGCACCATGTTCAAACTGGTCGGAACATAAAGCGTGTTTTGATATTCGCCGAACTTCATCATTTGAACGCCGTTTATCGACACCTCTGCTGTTTTTCGCAGCATGTTGAATAGGCTGATACGCATATGACGAGCAAAGCGCTCATTGATGAGCTCCAGCGTCGGCATTCGACCACGTACAATGCGGTCCTGAGAAGAGAAGTCAAAGTCTACGGCACTCGCATCACTGGCAACCGACTCTTCTTCAACCTCATCAACATCATCTACCCCGTGAAGTAGCGCATCGATTTCATCTTGGCTTAATAGATCTGTCACGATTCACCTATTGGATGACAAAGTCGGTAAATAGAACACGCTCGATAACCGGCTGTCCTACTGCACGAGTTAAGCTGGCTTTAATGTCTTCTGTCGCTTTATCACGAAGCTCGACTCGGCCATTAGCACTTCTTAACTGCTCTACCGTCGCAGAAGCAAACGTACTCAACAAAGAGCTTTCAACCAATGGAGAGTGATAACGAGCTAAATTTTCATTTTCGCTCCCACGAACCATCAATTGAACTTTAATTTGGACTAAGCGATCGCGTTTATCACCCGTAACATTAAAGATAAAAGGCTGGGCAATATTTACGTAAGCCACAGGCTCAGTTGGCGCAACCACTTCTTGTTGCGTGGCAGCTTCTTCTGTTGCTTCTTCATCTGAACCCATCAAGAAAAAAGCAGCGCCACCACCGCCAAGCAGAAGTACCACAACCGCTACGATGATAATTATGAGTTTGCCTTTCCCTTTGGGTGCTTCGGTTTCGACTTCATCGACTGCCATAACTTAACATTCTCTTTATGTTGGTGTTTTTATAGTTTAAGCGTAATAACTGATTCCATCACGCTTTGCAGCGACATTCAAATCAAGATTGATGTCTGGTTCAAGGTTTTCTTCACCCATACCGGCTTGATTGCTGCTACCTTGACCAGATTGACCCTGTCCATTCGCTGCATAACGATTTTGTTGCTGCCCACTTGCTTGCTGTTGTACAGAAGTATCTCCTAACTGCACACCTTGTTGAGCGAGCATTTCTCGTAATCTTGGCATTGATTGTTCAAGTGCATCACGAGCTTGTTGGTTAGCGACGGTAAAGTGAACTGTTGCGCCATCACCGTTCATATTCATACGAATTTGCATTCGGCCCAATTCCGGCGGGTCCAATCGAATATCGATGTTCTTTAAGTTCTTTGAAAGCATCATCTGAACACGTTCAGCGACTTGGTCACTGGCCATTTCTCGATTCATTTGCAATGGCACTTGAGCCGCTTGCTCTGCTCGAACTTGACCTGAGCTACTCTGTTGAAGACCTGCGGCTTGAGCCAGTTGCTGAGCGAATGCTGGCTCACCGCCTTGCCCTAAGCCGGATTCATTTTTGGCTGCAGAACCGTTAGTTAAACCGCCAACAGTTTTGGCACTCATCGCGGCTTTAAGCATGGCTTGCTCGGCAACCGCTGGATTAACTGGTGTATTCACAGGCGTATTCACGAGCGTTTGCATTTGGCTTGCCATCACCTCAGGGCTCGCGACTTGTGTTGGAGCAAGGGCTGCTGCGTTTTGTTGTGCTGCAACTTGCGCCGTTTGAGACTGAGCAAGCGCTTGATGAACAGACTGAGCCACTGCAGCTTGTTGCGCTTTAGGCTCTAACTGCGATGAGGACTTAAGCACGACCTCGTCACTCGCCACTTCTTCACTACTGTTTACCGCCCAAGGAATAGCCGCCGCTGCCACCACGCCTGCAGCTACCGGGGCTTCGAGACTCGCACTAGAAACATCTGACGCACTACTTGCAGCCGTTTGTAGCACCGTTTGAGATTTTGGAGTAGAAGCGGCTTTAACATCTACTTTTGCTTCAGTCGCTACTTTCGTTCCCGCAGCGGCAATAGCAGCCACGTCTGGACTCACAGCATTGGATTCTTCAACCGTCTTGGTGGTAAGCGCAGCTTCAGTGATTTGCTCTTCCGCTAGGTTGCTCTCTGCCATTTTTAGCAGCTCAGCTTCATCTTCGGTAACCACCTGCTGTTGAATCATCTCTTTTTGGCCAACAACCTTTGCAGCCTCTGATTCATCTTCGCTAACAACTTGCTGCTGAATCAGCTCTTTTTGGCCAATAGCCTTTGATTCCCACAACACTTCATCACTGACACTTGTTTGTGTAGCGGCGGCAGTAAGTGTTACGCCGGAAGCCACGGCAGCTTCTTTGCTATCTATAGCTTGCCCTACAAGTTGTTTAGGCTGAGGGTCAGATTCAGTTTGTACAAACCTCTGCGCCGCTGCAGGGATCACAACCGCTTCACCTTTATTC
>Ga0209379_10000342_pt1 | contig 42931 bp, 29 predicted proteins | sample tdDd001_FD_187124 | JGI IMG/M metagenome (GOLD analysis project Ga0209379, IMG submission 187124) | Marine sediment microbial communities from the Atlantic coast under amendment with organic carbon and nitrate - tdDd00.1 (SPAdes)... | ecosystem: Environmental > Aquatic > Marine > Coastal >... | reverse complement strand
CTTGTTCTAAGCTAATGTCATGGCAGTATATATTACCTGCATCATAAAGTTTTAGTTCATTACTAAATTGACAAGGAAGATTAGAAAGCTCTTTTCTAATGCTTCGTGGTCCTTTAGCAGCGCCTGCGCGTCCTTTATTTCGTGTAACTCCGTCATCACAACAAAAGCCGATAAAACAAACTCCTAGCTGTCCATCAAAGGGGGGTGTAGTTTCATCGTTTAGGTTAATGGGTTTAATCCATTGATGCCATCTGTATGCATCAAAGTCTTCATGACTATCTATTCGACCCTGCCACACGTTTGTGTCAATTGGGTGGTAATGTGTATTCATTTGATCGCCTCCAAACAATTCATTATAGTCCTGTATCGTCTTTGTAAAGTCAATGTCCAAATATGTTAAGTAGATTGATTCAGTGCTTATGAAGGAGTATGATATAAATACAGTTTTATGAGGAGAGTAAATATGAACGATGAAATGTATATAATTTTTCAGACACATACAGATGGCCTAGCCATGGAGAAAAAATTAAGGGGTGCGGAAATTTCTTATGAAATGGTACCTACACCTAGACAGTTTTCAACTTCCTGCAGTGTCTCTATCAAAATTCAAGAAAATGACTTAAGAGAAGTTCAAACCATCTTAGCCTATAGTCCAAACATAAAATCGCGTGGTGTGCATAAGGTAGAGAAAAAAGGATTCAGGCTCTTTTCTAAGAAACGATAAGACAGGCCTTTGTTAGAAGTGTTTTGTGCAATCATATGCAAATATGGTTCGTTTTGTGTCAAACTGAAATGAAATATGCAAATTGGGTAATTTAATATACATAACATTTCAAAAATCAACTGACAACGTCAGTAGAATTATTAAAATGCATACTTATGGGTAATTAGTATGAAAATTAGAATTAACCTTATAGTGCTTTTGGATTATTTTAAAGAAGCAAATGATTCAAATATGGAATCATTTTAAAAAATATTGTACAGTTTTATTGAAATGACTGTTAGAATGTCTTAAAATAATATTACAATTTTTAACATAGGTCGGAAGCATACATCATAATTATATAGCAGCCGTGCATCTAGCAGAGATTAACTACGAATTCGGGGGTAATAGCATGACACATGCAAAACGATTAAATGAGCTTGCGTATGAAATGAACAATTTTGTACGAAAACATTACAAAAGGTTCGATAAAGATGAGCATAAGCTCTCTGATATTGAAAGAGAAATAATTCTACATATGTATTACAATCCAGGCATCTCATTAAAAGAAGTAAGTGCACATCTAGATGTACCTGGTAGCACCTTAACAAGCGCTCTAGATCGATTAGAGAAAAAAGGTCTAATGGCTAGAATTAAGAAAGAGGAAGACAAAAGATCATTCCGCCTTGTGCCTACAGAGGTAGGTCAGCTAATGTTAGACCGCAAAGAAGTCCTACATGAACGCGTCTTCACAGACTTGCTTAGTGTGTTAAATGCAGAGGAACAAGCACAGTTTGTTGACTTGATGGATACGGTTCGTGACAGACTCAAAGATAGATTTCCATATTAATTATTAGCAAAAAACATAAATCCGTTTAGACAGTAAAATTGTCTAAACGGATTTTTTTATGCTATTAGATTTTACTCATGATGAAAGTTCTGTCAAACGTTTGGTACGCACTTAAGGTCTTTCAAGGGAGCAGTAATCAATATGTTTAAAAATAAATTAAATGGGAATCAATAACAAAGACTATTTTTTAATTTTGTTCAAGTTTTTTTCTCTGGAACATTTAGGGCAAGGTGAAGTTTCAATGTATTCACAAAGTTCGTAGTGCCCACCTTCAATGCTCAGTGCATATCCTAAGATGAGGCTCTTAGCCACTTTCTTTCTTGCATCATTATATAATCTTTGAAATGTTGAACGGCTGACACCCATTATGTCTGCGCCTTCATGTTGCGTGTGGTCTTCCAGATCCATTAGACGTAAAGTCTCAAGTTCCTCGATTGTCATAAGGATGGAAGTACCTGCCGTGATTTCGTGTGATGGCCCATAAGGATGAAACTCCTTGAAAGCGGGCATCTGACAAATCCGGCGTGGTTTTGTCGGTCTAGCCATAGAACGTACCTCCTTCCCTATATCCTATCAAAAAACTGGATGTATGAAAAGAAGTACATAAGCTAATATGGGTAAAAGGATTAATGAAGTATCCCTTTAAGGACGGCAACAATACCAGCAAAGATTAAAAATACAAAGGTCATTGGCAGTAGCAAAGCAAATGTGAGGGGTACAAGGGTCATAACCAACACGGCAGCAACTAAGCCAATAGCGATTCTAATAATTCCAAATCCTAAAGCAAGTGTTACCTTTAATACGATGAATAAGAAAAATAAAGCAAATATAAGTTCTAACATTTTAAGTCCTCCTTTTATAGGAACCATTTTTATGTGGGTTTGAATGATTGATATCTTTTATGTTTATAATGTACGCTACTACGATTAAAGATATCTGTAACGAACATTAGAATTCCATTAGAGTACAATGATCTTAAATTAATGTTTGTACATGTGGGGGAAGTTAACATTGATTTAACCATACAGGCGACTTGATTTACTAAAATTAAACATGACAAGTAAAGGTCTGGATGATAGATAGAGAGGGGAGTCCTATGAGTCATAACATGGCAGCTGTAGCATACATCGGATCACGCGTTTTACAATTTAGGATTACAGAACAAAGCAAACATGGTATTCGAGAGTTGGAATACATGGAGTCTGCTTCTGACTTAGGACACCAAACCTTTTCAACGGGTAGAATAACCTATGAGTCTATTGAATCCCTCTGTGACAGAATTAATGATTTTAAACTACTGGCAGAAGGTTATGGAATAAGCGAAGTTAATTTATTTGCAACCACCGCCCTTAGAGATGCCAAAAATAGATATTATATATTAGATCAGATCAGTATTAAAACGGAGCTAGATGTCGAAATCATAGAAGATGCTGAAGAAAAAAGAATGTTCTATGACAGGATCATCCAACATGTTGAACAGAATAAAGCTTTAAAACACAAAAATGCCGTTATTTCTTATATTGGTACTGGGAGTATTGGTGCGACATATTATAATTCAAAACATATTGTGCACACTCAGAACATCCCACTTGGTACTTTGAAATTAAGAGAGTCATTGGGGGACAAGTACCGTGAATCGGCAGACTTCTATTTGTTTATGGAGGAGTATTTAAGCAGTCCCCTTCAACTTTTTAAGCGACATCTTCCAGACCAAAACATAGAAAACATGATTGTTTCAGGTAAACAGACAGATTTGTTAACAAGACTCTTTGACATAGAAACAGACGACGAAGTCGGCTTTATTACCCGTGAAGCTTTTATGAGCTTATATGACAAAGTAAAACATGAAACCCCAGAAGAAATTGGATATGAATACGATTTTAGATTGGTTGAGGCAGAACTCTTGTTACCAAGTTTGAGTATTTATAAAACCATATTTGATATGACCACAGCCCAGACCATGACTGTAATTCAAATGAGTTTTGCGGATATTCTCTCATGGAGAATACATTATAAAGAAGACTACAAAAGTAGAATTCTAATATTTAGAGATCATACCGTTGCTTCAAGTAGGTATATGGCAAGTCAATATAACTATGATGCAAGGCACTCCGCAGCTGTTGAAGAGTTGTCACTGGTTATATTTGACCAGATTAAGAAAATTCATGGCCTTGGGAAAAAGGACAGGTTGCTTCTCCAAGTGGCTGCAATTATGCATAGTTTAGGTGAGTTCGAAGGCACAGATGAGTACCAGCAAATCGTTTATGACATGCTTAAGTGTTTTAACATAGTAGGGCTTAGAAAACAAGATATGACAGTCATTGCTGAAGCTAGTTACAAAGCAATGCACCATACAGATGAGGGAGAGTTCATTGAGCCAACATTATCAAAAGGACAACAAATCAAAGTTACAAAGATGGCTGCCATTCTTAAGTTGGCTGAAGCCCTCGACATCAGTAGAAAGCAAAAATTTAGAAAAATCAACATCCATGCAACCGGAAAAAAACTCAAAATTGAAGCAGAATCAGGACAAAACTTCATCCTCGAAGAATGGCGATTCTCAAAAGCAGCCACCTTCTTCAGAAGAATCTTTGGACTCGAAGCAAAGCTCACAGTCAAGAGGAGTTACGATGAGTTATCTTAATGGATCAAAACAGTATATTAATAGAGAAATATCATGGTTAGATTTTAACTACCGTGTTTTAGAAGAAGCGGAAGACGAATCATTACTTGTAATGGATAGATTAAAGTTTCTTGCCATTACAGCTTCAAACTTAGATGAGTTTTTTATGGTCCGTATTGCAGGTATACGAGACCAGATTGAAGTTGGATATGAAAAAGAGGACTCGGCAGGTTTAAAACCTATTGAACAGATAGAACGTTTGTCAGCGATTTGCCATGAGATGGTTAAACGAAAGTATGAATGTCTAAATGACTCTTTACTGCCAGAAATGAAAGAGAAGGGTGTAGATGTTGTTAGGTACAAAGATGTAAGCAAAGAGCAAAAGACATATTTAAAAGAGTATTTCGAAGAAGTTGTTTTCCCTGTCATTACACCCATGGCTGTTGATAACAGTCGTCCGTTTCCACTGCTTGCAAACAATAGTTTAAACCTTGCAGTCAAACTCACCATTGAAGACGAAATGAAAATGGCAGTTGTTCAAGTGCCAGCAGTTATTGAGCGTTACATGCGTATTCCAGGTGAAGACAGAAAATATATTTTGCTTGAAGACATTATAAAAGACAATGTGGATTCCTTCTTCAAAGGGTTTAAAGTGGACTCAGTATATGCCTTTAGACTAACTAGAAACGGTGACCTTGCCATTGACGAAGATGAGGCTGAAGATTTACTCATAGAGATTGAAAAGTCCATTAGAAAGAGAAAATGGGGTGCACCTGTTCGTTTAGAGTATGAAAAGAAGATGGACCACGACATGCTTGAGTTTTTAATGGAAAAGTTAGACTTACATGACGATGATATTTATGAGATTAATGGACCTCTTGACCCAACATTTTGGATGGGATTCTCATTTGAATCGGAGTTTTCTGATTTACGTGCTGAACCAATGAAACCCAATCCAGCTGAAGATTTTGTCGGACATGAGTCTGATATTTTTGAAGCTATTCGAAATGGAGATAGTCTCATGCATCATCCTTATGAGAGTTTCGATCCTGTGGTGGCCTTTGTTAACCAAGCCGCTAAAGACCCAAAAGTCTTAGCCATAAAACAAACCTTGTACCGCGTGAGTGCAGAGTCACCAATCATCAAAGCGTTAATTCAAGCAGCTGAGAATGGAAAACAGGTCACAGTGCTTGTTGAGCTAAAAGCTCGTTTCGATGAAGAAAACAATATTATATGGGCTAAACGCCTTGAACGTGCTGGGTGTCACGTGATTTACGGCCTAGTTGGACTTAAAATTCATTGTAAAACTATTTTGGTGGTGCGACGTGAAGAAGACCAAATTAGACGGTATGTCCACTTGGGGACTGGAAATTACAACGATTCGACTGCAAAACTTTACACCGACCATGGTTATTTCACTTGTAGAGATGCTTTTGGTGCAGATGTGTCTGCTCTCTTTAACCTGTTAACAGGGTATGCAAAAGAACCCAAGTGGAAAAAGCTCGCAGTTGCTCCAGGGAACTTAAGAAGATTCTTTATTAAATCTATTGAGAATGAAATTAAGTTGGCCAAGAAAGGGCAAGAAGCTAAAATAATCGCAAAAATGAACTCCCTTGTAGATGATGAAATTATAGATAAGCTCTATGAAGCGTCCCAAGCGGGTGTTCAGATTACCTTGATCATTCGTGGTGTTTGTTGTCTGCGGTCTGGAATAAAGGGACAAAGTTCAAACATTAAGGTATTAAGTATAGTTGGTACATTCTTGGAACACAGTCGAATATATTACTTCCATGATGGTGGAGAACGAAGATATTATCTTTCGAGTGCAGACTGGATGCCACGAAATTTGGATAGACGGGTCGAAACATTGTTCCCGATTGGGCCAGAACATCTTAAAAAGAGGTTAGATGACATGATAGACATTACCTTTAAAGATAATGTCAAAACACGTATTCAAAATCCTGATGGAACTTACAGTCGAATTACCAGTGAAGAGGATAAAAAAATCGAGTCACAAGTTTTCTTCCATAAACAAGCTAAGAAAATTGCAAAAGAGAAAAAAGAATCCTTGATATCAGTTGGATAAAACCAGCGTTAAATTTGTTTATTCTAGTATTTGCAAAGTTGAATGTTTATATTGAAGGACCCTAATTCTATCTGTTCAGGTGGATTAGGGTCTTTTTGTACATAGAAGCTGAGGTATTGAGAGGTGGGTCTTTATAGGTCCTAATTTAACATCGTTTTGTAACCTTTTGTGTAGTTTTGTTATCAAAATGTTACTCTGTGAAGATTAAATGACGAAATAGTTATGATTTGTTTACAATACCCTTAGATTAATTGATACAACAATTGTGCCTGTGCTACTATGAACAAGAGAAATAAACACATAACAAGGAGGAACTTATGCTAGAATTATTTTCAAATTTAAATCCAGTTGCAACTGGTATCGTAGGCGCAATTTTTTCTATTCTTATCTTAACTATCATTCTGACATTTGTGATCAGACGTAAATACAGTACACTTATTCATGATTTAGAAAGTCCTGAAAACAGAGTGAATGGTGTATTTGCAGAAAAAGCACTAAACAAAATGGTAGATGACTACCATAAGGCAGTCGAAAACAATGTAGAAGAAATTAACACACCTGTAATTGTAGAAAAGCATATGTCTCACAGTTTTAAGGGATATGCAATGGCAGAACGTATTGCATCAAGATCTGTATCTTTAATGGTTATTTTAGGGCTGTTAGGTACATTCTATGGATTAACATTATCTATTGGTGAAATTGTAACTTTACTTGCATCAACAAAAGGTAGTTTGGTCAATGACATGACACCGATTATCGATGGACTAATGAGTTCGCTTCAAGGTATGTCAGTAGCCTTTGTAACATCCCTATGTGGTATTGGTGGATCGATTATCGTTACACTTATTAATATGGCATTCAGTATTCAAGCAACAAAAGAACATGTATATGTATGCGCTGAAGAGTATCTTGACCATTACACAGGCAGAAAACGTGGTAGTGCTGGTGTAGCTGCATCTGTAGACTTAGGTTTAGACCAGTTTGGAGACAAACTTGAAGAAAACCTTAAAGAACTTACAAGTGCTCTAAATTACAGATTAGGCACAGTAGCAACAGAAATGGCAAACACTGCTGAATCATTAAACGGTTCAATTGATAAGTTTGATTCAAGCATTCAGACGTTTGCGGAAAACACGAGAGATTTCTCAGAATTTAACCATGACCTACGTTCTAATATCCAAAGAATGAATGTATCATTTGATGATTTTTCAAGCCAAATGAAACACAGCACAAAGGAACTAAAAAATGGTCATCAAGTACTTAATAATACACTTGAGGTTATTGGACAAGAAAAAACAAAATAGGAGGAATAAGTCATGGCGAGAATTAGAAGACGTCGTGGTGCTGTAGAAGTAGAACAGGAAAACTTCTGGCCTGCATTTACAGACATCATGTCAACCATTGCGCTGATCTTATTCTTCTTGATCCTGATTTCATATTTGAGTAACATCATTGTCAGCAAGGATCTAGACTTAAAGAAAAATGAACTTGCGCAGGCAAAGGCTGAAATTACATCTGCACAGGATAGACTGGACTTATTATTAGACCAAGTTGAAGAAACTAAAGCAGAAGTAGAACGTGGCCAAGAAGCACTAAAGTTATCAGAAGATGAAATTAAGAACCAACAAGAAATCATCGCAAATAGTAATAAAGAACTGGGTGATTTACGTGATAAATTACACGGTATTGCAGTTCTAAGACTAGACGTACTTGATAAAGTAAAAGTATCTATGGAAGACAGTCTTGCAGCGAGTAATGTTAATGGTAAAGATCTTGTCCGTATTTCAGACACAGGAAACATTATTATTAACGAAGGATTTGTATTTGATACAAACTCATATAAAGTTAAAGAAGAGGGTAAAATCCTTCTAGATAAGCTTGCACTTGCATTCGAAAATGTTTTATCTGACGATGAGGTTAGAGGATTCATAGATGCAATCGCAATCCAAGGTCATACAGATGAACGTGGTAGTAGCGATTACAACCGTGAGCTTTCAGCAAATAGAGCCGCATCCGTGGTGAACTACCTAATGAGTTCAAATGCTACCTTAGAAGAACAATACGGCGAATACTTCACAGCAAGTGCTTACTCAGAATACAGACCTGTTGATTCGGGCACAACTGAAGAAGCCTACGCTAAGAATAGACGTATAGAAATTTCAATGATTCTCAAAGACGCACAGATCCAAGACGTAATCAACGATTACCTAGCCGACTCTGTTGAGATTTTTGAAGACTAATCCCGAAAAGACTAAGAAGTGCAAATAAAAAGTGAAGTCCCCCTAATCTTGACGCAAGTCACGATTAGGGGGACTTCACTTTTTATTTATTCGACGTGCCTTACGTCAAGAGCAAGCAGAGCTTGCTCGCACTTCTGAGTACAAACTCAAAAACCAACTTAAAAAACCTTACTCACACTTCAAAACCTAATTAAAACCATCACCAGTTTTCAGATCTCCAGTCGCATAAGAAAAGGATTTTACTTTACGACAAAAAACTTTTCAAAATTCCTTGACCCTAACGTAACGTCATACTTTATGATAAACTTGAGCTCAAGTAAGATATCAAAATTTAAAAAGAGGAGGAAATCATGGAGTATACAGTAAAAGCACTCGCAAGTTTAGCTAACATCACAGTAAGAACCCTGCATCACTATGACAAAATAGGCTTATTGAAACCTAGTAGAACCAGCGATGCAGGGTACAGAATATACACAGAGATAGAACTTGATACATTACAACAAATACTCTTTTTCAAGGAACTGGATTTTAGCTTAGATGAGATCCGTGACATACTGCAGAGTCCGGATTATAACAAGTTAGATGCTTTAAACATGCACCGTAACCTTCTTAATAAAGAAAAATCCAGACTGGAAAAGCTCATTAACACGATAGATCGCTGCATTAACGAAGAGCAGGGAGGAGAGAAAATTAAAATGACTGAGAAATTTAATGGACTAAGTAAAGATGAAATCGAAGCTTATAAAGAAGAAGCTAAAGAAAGATGGGGTAAAGAGGTTGTAGATGCCTCGTGGGATAGAATGAAAGAACAAGGTATAAATGACTACGATGCACTTCAAAAGAGCTTAGAAGAGATATTTAAGCCTGTAGCAGACCGAATGGACCGTGATGTGTCTGACAAGGAAGTTCAAGAACTCATGGCAAAGTTAAAAACATACATGAATCAGTTCTATGACTGTACAGATGAAATATTTGTTGGTTTAGGTGAAATGTATGTTGCAGATGAAAGATTTTATAAGAACATTAGCCAATATGGACGAGGACTTCCTGAATACCTTAAAAAGGCTATGAAGTATTTTGTAGACAATAAGTAGGTCAATAAAAAAAGTAGATCAAAATATAAGAAAATCCTTGGGGGAGTCCCCAAGGATTTTTAACTTAATTATTACTCGTAGTTTGTGAACCTGTCAAACCTGGTAGTCCAAGGAACATATTCGCATTTTCCGAATCCGTAATTAAAGTATTCGGGTATGTACCTTGCCAGTTTCGAGCGCGTTCAAGCTCTGCTTCAGCATTCATGATCATAACTTCGATTTTCTTAAGTGCCATTTCTTGTTCAATAACAGAAGCTTTAATCTTAACAGCGTCAGACTCAGCTTTGGCCTGTTCAGTTTTAAGTGTATTAAGCGCTCTTTGTGCTTCTAGCTTTGCTTGTGCTTCAGCTTGAGCCTGCTCAACATTTCTCTTGTTGATTGCTTGTTGCGTTTGGTATTCTTTTTCAGCTTTGAACTTATCATCAATAGCCTTTTGAATTTCAGCATTTTCAGGAACTAAGCCGCCCTTCATACCAAGAACAGAGATTGTAATCCCTCTGTCTTTGAAGTATTTTAAGACACCTGTTACGTCTGTGTGTGCAGGCTGCGAAGGTTGATAAGGTACGATTTCGTTGCCTGCTGCATCAAATTCTGCCGGTACGGCAGCGATGTAATCGCTGGCTTCACGACCACCACGGATATAAGTAATGATTTGATCTTTACTAGAAATTACTTCTTCATAAGGCATAGTACCAGCAATCTCAGCATAAAGAGCTTCAACCATTGGACGGATTTCTGTATCCATAATGGAAGCAAGAGGACGTTCACCATAATTGTATCTGTATGTAACTGCATCAGATTCTTTAATCATTGCAGTACAGTTCATACCACTGTAGAAAGTAATAGAATCTTTAGCCTCAACTTTGATCGCTTCATCAGCATCTGGATTTGTTCCATTTGGACCATTTACCCATTCACGCGTGATTGGAGTTCTATCAACAATTAGAAGTCTTTCACTATCTCGCCACTCACCTTGGCTTGGCAGACGACCTGTTTGTAACCAGTAGTGTGAAATTTGAACATCTTTTTCATTAACAAGCTGACGTAACATATCGTCTTCACTTAGAAACTGCTTTTGACCTTCAGAGCTGCTAATAACAGGAACAAGGAAAGCTGTTTCATTTGACTGGATTGTTACGATTTCTGGACGGTCATAAGGTCTTCTGAATGCAGTGAAGACCATAAATGCAATAATTAGAGCCACTGCAATAAAAATCAACTTTTTAGTTGGTTTCCCACCGCCTGGTAGATTTGGGTTTTTAATATTTGGTGTTTTAATGTTAGGCTTTTTAATACCTGCCATTTTTCCTAGTGATCTAGCTTCATCTGCCAAAGATGGTTGAGCATTTGATTCACTAGACTCAGATTGAATTTCTCTTTCTTCAGACATAGTTACCTCCCTGATACTACACTTTGAACTAACTTATGAAGTTCCCTTCTCCAAATGACGAATAGGACAGCTATAAGCACTACCCACAGGTAACTGTATGCAAAACGTAAGGCCTGAAGATTTTGAAAAATCTCCATACTTTCTCCTTGCAACAAAGTTAACCGCATATATTCCTTTGGATAGTAAATAGCCACAAAGAAGTATTCAAAGGCAAACAGCAAAGCTGTCATTAACACCTTAATCATTCTTGACATGGAACTCCCCCTTTACAATTTAACAGTTAATACGAAAATGGCATTAAATGAATATGTTGTTTTAAATACCATTAAATAGAAAGATACATTTCATTGTTATATTTCTCAAGCAAAACCTAATATTTGTAATTGAATAGTAACCCAATTGAAAAACTACAATAAAAAACACCAAAACAACAATCGAATATTGTCGTTTTGGTGTTGGATTTACATTTGGCTTACTTGTTCTTCTTTGCTTTTTTCGTCAATTCACTTGCCACATCTGGTACAAACTTCTGCTCTGAAAGAGGAGGTCTAACGTAACCAGTATCTGTTTGTCTTTCAGGAAGGGTGAGTTTCTTTGGTTCTTTATACTCATAGTCAAATTGACTGAGTAAATGTGTAATACAATTTATACGCGCATTTCGTTTATAGTCAGATTCGATTACATACCACGGACATTTCTCCGTATCAGTGTACTGGAACATGATGTCTTTTGCCTTGGAATAATCTACCCAACGCGTACGGGCTTCAAGGTCCATGTCACTGAGTTTCCAACGTTTAGTTGGGTCATTAATGCGGTCTTGGAATCTACGTTCTTGTTCTTCATCACTCACAGAGAACCAATACTTTATGACTGTAATGCCAGAACGTATAAGTAGGTTTTCAAATTCAGGCGTTGACTTAAGGAAGTTCCAGTATTGTTCCTCAGAGCAAAAGCCCATGACACGTTCAACACCGGCACGGTTATACCAACTTCTATCAAAGAGCACCATTTCACCGGCTGAAGGCAAATGGGCTACATATCTCTGGAAGTACCACTGACCTTGTTCCTTTTCAGTAGGTTTTGGGAGTGCAGTGACACGACAAATACGGGGGTTTAAACTTTGAGTAATACGTTTAATGGTTCCACCTTTGCCTGCTGCATCGCGTCCTTCAAAAATGACAACTACCCTGAGGCCTTTTTCTACGATCCATTCTTGTAATTTTATGAGTTCTATTTGAAGCTCAGCAAGTCTTTCTTCATATAAAGCTTTAGGCATTTTTTTCTTTTTCATATGCAGCCTCCCATGAGATTGAAATAATGTTATCGATATACTGTTTTTACCACTTTTTTCACATTATAATCTGCATGATAGATTCTTGTCCAAAATGGTATGTATAAATAGGAGGAAGGATTCAAAACACTGATCTTCGGCAATATCCTACCGAAAAGGTATAAAATGCAAATGTTAAGAAAATTTGCAGGAAATCGTAATTGTAATATAGAATGTAATTCTAATGGTGTGAAACAAATAGAAAAGAGGTGGAAATATGCGGCGAACGGGTATTCAATTTAGATTTTTTGTGGCTCTGATTATTGTTGCCGTGATACCACTTGTGTTATTCGGAATGTATGGATACAATTCCTCTTCAGGTCTTGTTGAGCGTGTAGAAGTAGAGAAAATAAGCTCATACCATGCATCACTTGAGAATGACATAGAAAGCTTTTTTGTTACAACTGGACTTGATCTACAGTTCGTTAAAGAGCTTCTTGAACTGGACTGGGCGTCCCATGATGTACTTGAAATGGATGAGTTTTTACATCATGCAACCAATGGTTTTGTTTCCTTCTTAAACACACATGATTATTATGACCATATACGTATGTTAGATGAGACAGGTATGGAAGTAATACGTGTAAATAATGTTGGGGGCAATCAAATTGTTATTCCTGATGAACGCCTTCAGGACAAATCAGACAGATATTATTATGTTGAAGCAACTAAATTGGTCGAAGGGGAACGGTATGTGTCGCCTATTGACTTAAATGTTGAAAATGGAATCCTTGAGAAGCCATATAAGGCAGTCATTCGTTATGTTACACCACTTGTGCTTGAATCAGAAGTGGGTCAACCTAAGAAGTATTATTTGGTAATGAACTTAAATGTATCATACATGTTAGCTGACCTGCGTGACAGGATAGAAGAAAGTGCTTACTCGGATACGTATTTGTTGGACGAGGAAGGCTACTATATGCTTCATCGCCTTAGACAAAAAGAATGGGGAAACGAGACAGATACCAACTCTGGTGAATCGTTTGTAAACGATGTTGCGAAAAATGATAGTTGGGGAAAGGCCCAGCTTCAAGAACTTGTTATTGTTAATGTAGATGATGGACTTATGGCCAGTGGAGATGATTTTATTTACTGGACTCCACTGTTTATTGAATCGATTCCAGGTCTTAGATTAAACCTAATAACGGTTGAGCCAACTGACCATTTCATGGCACCAGTTTACGGTTATTTACAATCCTACACAGGTCTTATTCTAGCAACATTCGTGATTCTGTTTTTCATGAGTACAATGTTTGCAAGAACTCTAACAACACCAATTAAAAGGATAGCAAGCGCAGTCTCAGAAATCGGTAAAGGGAAGTTCAGTACTCCATTAGAAGTACATGGTGGTGTAGAAATTGAAATCCTTGCTTATGAGATAAAAAAGATGGCTTTTGAGCTTGAATCAAGTTATAAAGACATGGAGCACCGTGTTAAAGAACGTACCATCGAACTTCAAAATGCCCATGATAAAATGCAAGCTATGGCAAACACAGATCCACTCACCGGTATATATAACCGACATTATTTTAATAATTACATTGAAGAGCTAAAACGTGACAAACGCATCACTGAGTTTTCATTAATTATGTTAGATGTCGACAGATTTAAGTATATAAATGACCATTATGGACACAATATAGGTGATGTGGTACTTGTTGAAGTAGCTGAACTCCTATCAGGAGGTGCACGAGGGAATGATTTTGTTGTACGTTATGGTGGCGATGAGTTCCTTATTGTACTAATGGATAGTGATGAGATTGCCATCACATCGTATGTTGATAGAATAAAAAATGCACTAATAAAATGGAATAAAAACACCGAAATTTTAGACCACGACATGGAATTTAGTATTGGTTGTGATGTCTACAAAGAAGGTAAACACATTATGGATGTCATTAAAATGGCAGATGAAAGAATGTATGCAGATAAAATGGCAAGACGTAAAGCACGAGGACAAATTGGAAGAGTTTAATCTCAATAAAAAGTGGACATAAGCGAGGATGGCAGAAATGAAATATGCAATTGGATTTTCACAATGGATCGCAGGTTTGATGGTTTCATTACTTTTACTTACCATGAGTATTAGTATTTTCGCCTACAATGATAGCATTTACATGGATTTGTATTTGAAAAATGATGTTTTGCAACGTACGGGCATGGATCAAGAAAATCTAGCACAAGTTACAGATGGCCTTATTGCATATATGGTAGACGATGTTGAAACCCTTAATATGAAAGCTGTTATTAGAGGAGAGGAAAGAGAAGTCTTTAATAAAAGAGAAAAAGACCATATGATCGATGTTAAAAACTTATTTTTACTGAATGAATCTATTCGTGGTGTTCTCTTCGGGACAGTTCTTTTTATAGTTGGTTTAGCTTTATGGAGAAAACAAAATAGTTTTGTTTATAAAATGGGGTTACGTCAAGCTTATGTGAGTTTACTTCTTGCAGGTGGACTACTTGTAGTCTCCATGACCGATTTCTCAAGTGCATTTATTAAATTCCACCACTTGTTCTTTACAAATGATTTATGGATTTTAGACCCTAGGACCGATACACTCATTCAAATGTTACCTGAACCCTTCTTCAAGAGTATGGCAATATATATGTTTGGGACATGGTTAGGAACGAGTATTCTTGCAGGCATTGCAAGTGCTCTGATGGATCGAAAACTCTTAGTAGATGAAAAATAAGATATGATTGCTCAAAAACCACTTGTATAAGACAAGTGGTTTTTTCTCTATTTTGCCTAGAAACAGTGTGTTATTGACTATTATGAACTGAACTAAGTATATAAAAAATATTTCAGTTTTAAAAAAACATTTGCAATTACTTTAAAATCATGATAAGTTATTGAACGTTATAAAAATTGTTGGAAAAGAATAAAAGTACATTATATCTTCTATATGCTTCATATCTAATTTATCATTACTCATTTTTCGTACTATCATTTTCAAGAACCGATGCCTTTCTTGTTTCGAATAGTTAAGTCCCACATCATAGAACAAAAATCCTTTGCACTCATATATTTTGTTCTAGTAATAACATCATTTAAACTATTGAAACGAATTAAGAAAGGACGTATATTATGTCAGAAAACATTATTATGTCGCTCATCGGACTATTCATTATTACTTCTTTTACGAATATCCTAGCTACATTAAAAACTATACTTGTATCAAAAAAAATCATGAACCCAGTTTATATGGTCGTCTTTGTTGATGCTATGATTTTTGCTACTGTTGTAACAAAAGTTACGAGCTCAACAGGATTTCATTTTACCGTAGCATATGCATGCGGCAGAACTGTAGGGGTTTTTATTGGTAATAAAATTGAAGAGCGACTTGCACTCGGAATCATAGAAGTTGATTTGTTCCTAAAGAATAAACCGAAATCAGTAAGAGTCGAAAAAATGCTTCGAAAAGAAGGCTATACTGTAAATAGTTTTTTAGCTAAAGGAAATAAGGGCGAAAACAGATACAAGTTAGAAGTTGTTATTAAACGTAATGAGTTTAAAATATTTGAGTCGATCATTGAAGAATGTGGTGTAGTAAACCCAACACTTAAAATTAAAAACTTAAGCAAAGTGTATGGTAAGATTACTGCTACAAGTGCCAATACAACAACTTCAAGCGCATTCAAGTTAGCATTTAAGTAAAAATATTTTTACAATTTTTAAAAAAAGATTGCACATGCTCCACATTGGTGCTATGATGCATGGGTACCTTAAATAAAAAGTGAAAAACATTTAAATAAAGTATTATTAATGAAACTGCATCGTTTGAATCGAATCCGTATCATTTCTGAAATTTTATCTAATTGGAACTATCTCGTTCTTGAATGAATTTTTTACATGTATCTAAGGACTATAAAATTTTGGAGGAAAAAATTATGATGAACGGAACAGTAAAGTGGTTTAACGCAGACAAAGGTTTTGGTTTTATTACAGGTGAAGATGGCACAGACGTATTTGCTCATTTCTCACAAATTAACAAAGACGGTTACAAGTCACTTGAAGAAGGTGAAGCTGTAACATTTACACTAGCTCAAGGTCCTAAAGGTCCTCAAGCTGAAAACATTACTTCTAAGTAATAAACAAGAAAATCTGAAAGCCATTCAATTTTTAAAATTGAATGGCTTTTTTTTATGTGTAGATCTAGATTGAGTAGAGGCAGAAATGCCTTTAGGTGCAATAATGCCTTCAGCAAGTAAAGGTTGAAATAATGCAATAATTGATTAAATAGTGCAAAACGGAGGCAAAAACGCCTCCGTTTTTTATATGTTCATTTTACTCAAGTGCGCCATTGCAACGGATGTGTGGATTTCAGTTTTTGGCACAAGTCTTGCGATATTAAGACATGTACTTATATATCGAATAGGAGGAATAGAAGATGAGCCGTAATCAACCAGCAAGTGCACTGAGTTCACCAAGATTTTGTAACACAGGTAACTTCATGAGGTTACCGAGTTCTAAAACAGGAGAGGGCCTTGATTTTATCGTAGTGGGGGCACCCTTTGATACAGCAAGCTCTTTTAGAACAGGTGCTAGATTTGGAGTAAGCGCAATAAGAAGTATTTCAGCACTTATTAAACCCAACAACGTACACCTTCAAGTGAATGTACTAGACAGCCTTAAAGGGGCTGATTACGGAGACATTAATATTGTTCCCGGTTACATAGAACCAACCTATGACCAGATTGTTGAAGAGTTAACACCAATCGTTGAGTCTAAAGCCATTCCAATCATCCTTGGTGGAGACCACTCAATTTCTCTTCCTAACCTAAGAGCCATCCATAAAGTACATGGCCCGGTTGCTTTAGTACATTTTGATTCTCATGCAGATATCAATGACACTGTATTTGGACAAAAGTATAATCACGGTACAGTGTTTAGACGTGCTTTAGAAGAAGGTTTAATTGAATCAGACCATACAATTCAAGTCGGAATGCGTGGATCACTATACGATGCTGACGAACATAGAGTCGCTAGAGAAGAACTTGGATTTGATTTAGTACCTGCCCATGAAGTTATGGAAATGGGACGTGAAGCGCTTGTTGAGCGTATAAAAGAACGTGTTAAAGGAAAAAAAGTATTTTTGACATTTGACATCGACTTTGTAGACCCAGCTTATGCACCTGGCACAGGCACACCAGAAGTAGGTGGTTTTACTTCACACGAAACATTGGCAATTTTACGTGAGTTAAAGGACTTAGAATTCGTTGGATGTGATATTGTTGAAGTAGCACCGCAATATGATGCCACTGAAATGACAGCTTTCATGGCAGCTAACATTGGATTTGAGTTTATTTCTATGCTTGCAAGAAAAAAGAATTTAGACAAGTAAATAAGATGTTCTACTTTGTACGTTTAAATGTTAGCTGATTAATTGAAGGATTTCATGAACAGTGGGGGAGATTTAAATGGTAGAAAATGCAATTAGAGAACAGTATCAAGAACTTGATTTAAATGAACCAAGTAATATAGATAAAGTACAACTTAGTAAAGAGCAGTTTGCATCGGGACTACTTAAATCGATTCTATTTACGGCGATAGCGATTTTTGTATTCTTTGTGCCAATCACAGTAGGGGGCGAATCGGGTGTTGCTTTTGGTTTCATCTATAACTTCTTTATAGATGTGCTTGGTGATGTAGGGTTATGGCTCATAACTATTTTGATTACAGTGAATGCAGTTGTTAGTTTTTATGGAAAATTTGTAGCTGCTCCAGATTCAAAGTTGGGAGAATACTATGGACACGACTCGGTATTTCACCCTATATTCTATAGTCTAGGTGCAGTATTTACAGTTGTTTATTCACTTCATGCAACCGTTGCGAGTTTCACAGGACCAGAATGGATTGTTGGTCCCGGAACGGGTGGTACCGTTATTCCAGCTATTGTTGTTGGGGTAGCTTGGATTATACCTGTAGGAGCATTCTTTATGCCATTCCTACTGAGTTATGGCGGAATAGACTTTATTGGCGCTGTCCTAGAACCTATTATGCGTCCTATATTTAAAGTTCCAGGCAAAAGTGCAGTGGATGCCATTTCATCCTTTGTTAGCTCGTCTTCTATGGCTGTAATTATCACAAGTAGACTGTACAGAACCAATAACTATACGAAAAGAGAAGCGTCTGTAATTGCGACTTGTTTTAGTGCAGTCAGTGTAGGATTTGCAGTCCTTGTAATTGGCACTGCTGGTCTGGGTGATCATTTCTTAAAAGTATATTTTTCTTCTTTTATAGCAGCCTTTCTAATATCAATTGTTCTAGTTAGAATTCCACCTCTATCTAGAAAACCTGACGTTTACCATAATGGTCGCCTTCAAACGGAAGAAGACCGTGTGAGCGAAGCCAAGTTTGAACTGGGCATCTTTAAGAGAGGGATTGAAAGAGCAGCAAAACGCGCATATTTAGCAGAACCATTATCAAAAGAGATCATTTCCTGTTTAAAAGATGGCTACTCTGTACTACCTAAAGTCCTGACCCTTTTAGCAGGTGTAGGTACAAGTGGTTTAATCATTGCAGAATACACACCACTATTTGAGTATTTAGGTATGGTGTTTACACCACTGCTGAACTTATTACAAGTACCTAATGCAGTTGAAATCGCACCTTCTATTCCTGTAGGAATCGCAGAAATGTTCCTACCTGTACTTTTAATTGCAGACAAAGTTGAAGTGCTTGATATTGGTGCTAGATACTTTGTAACAGCCCTTTCAATGGTTCAAATTATATTCTTCTCAGAAACGATTGTAGTAATGATTGCTACAAGACTTCCAATAAAACTTTGGGAACTAGTAACTTGTTTCTTCTTAAGAACGCTCATTGCTATTCCAATAATTGCACTTATGATGCATATGTTGTTCTAAAAATGTTTAAGTGTTTTGTTTGTTGAAATGTTAAGAAACACATGAATTATTAAGCGATTAGAAAGTTTAATAGACTTGTTTTAGAATGATTTCTGTTTTTTACAGGAATCATTCTTTTTATACAGAAATCTTTAATATAGATGGTTTTAGAGATTTATGTATAAATTCAAACTATACTATGCAAAAATATTTGGGATACCTATTGAGAGTTAAGAGTAATCATTCTGGTTCGGGGGGAATAGAATGCAACATACATACTTAGATAGAGAGCGATATATTGAAAAAGACGCACTGGAGTATATCAACATAGATTTATATAAAAATATGGACGTATTCTATTTACCTGTAATTGACAAAGGTCGGTATATAGGGTGCATCCGTTTGATGGATTTGGTCTTTGGAAAAGTCGAAATAATGGATGTACCAGCAATTCAAAATTTATGTGCATTTGATAACTATGAATCTGAAATTGACCTGGTACCATTTGTGGATGAAAATCGAATGTATGACGGGTTCAGTACAAAAGCAAAAATAGAAAACCATATACTTAAGAAAAAGCTTGCTTTAGTGGAGTTTGAGTTTGAATCCATTCTCGATTCTTCCCAAGACGGTATTCATATAACCGATGGTAGTGGGGTAACGGTGCGCTTTAATAATGCTTGTGAACGTACAGATAACGTGAACCGCAAAGACATCATTGGACGTCCAATGGAAGATATGGTTGAAGAAGGTGTTTATTCAGAATCGGTTGCGTTAAAAGTACGTGATTTGAAAAGACCCGTGTCTGTTCTTCAAACTGTAAATGGTAAAGAAATTATGGCTACAGGCACCCCCATTTTTAAAGATGAAAAGCTGTTTAGAATTGTGGTCAACTCACGAGATGTAACAGAACTGGCTGAAATTCGTAGAAAACTTGAAAAAGCAAAGACCGCCAACGAAGAGTATAAAATGGCTTTAAGTAAACTTGAGAATGGTACTTTAGACAACATCGTGTTTCGTTCAAAATCAATGGAAACGACCTTAGACTTGGTATCGAGGGTATCAAAAGTAAACTCAACCGTGCTCATTCACGGAGAATCTGGTGTTGGTAAAGGTGTGCTGGCTAAACTTATACATCATAATAGTCCAAGAAGCACCAACATGTTTATGAAAATTGATTGTAGTGTCATTCCAGAGAAATTGCTGGAATCAGAGTTGTTTGGATATGAAAAAGGAGCTTTTACTGGTGCTTCAGAAAAAGGAAAAATTGGTTTAGTGGAGTTAGCACATGGCGGGACCTTGTTTTTAGATGAGATTGGCGAAGTTCCTTTGTCTATACAGGCTAAGCTGCTTACACTTATTCAAGATAAACAGTTTAAACGTATTGGTGGAAAGTCAAACATTCAAGTGGATATTAGAATTATCGCAGCAACCAATAAAAACCTGAGTCAACAGGTGAAACAAGGTGCGTTTAGGGAAGACTTGTTCTACAGGCTTAATGTTATTCCAATTACTATTAAACCCCTCAGAGAACGCATAGAGGACATTTACCCACTTATAGAATCGGTACTTCAACGTATGAATACCAAGTATGGCTGGAGCAAAGTAATAGATCCACTGGTTATAAATGCACTCATTCAATATTCATGGCCCGGCAATGTTAGGGAACTTGAAAATATTGTTGAACGTATGGCAGTGGTTTCATTGGGGCAACGGATCACTTTAGATGATCTACCAGTGAAAATTGAAGAATCACAACAGACAAAAATTAAGTATTTTACCGAAGGAGAGTCCTATACCTCTGCACTGCTTAATTTCGAGAAAGCCCTCCTTCAAAGTATAAAAGAAGAGTCTAAAAACACCCTGGAAATGGCTGAAAAACTTAATTTGGACCGCAGTACCGTTAGGCGAAAGATGAAACGGTGTGGGGTTGGGTTTGAGTTTTAAAATTATCATTTTCATCCCCAAAACCGAACACCTGTATGGTACAATTTAAACTAAGAAACTTCCATAAATAGTCTGAAAATCATCACAGAGGTGATCAAATGTTAAGATTCATCGTTGGGCGGGCAGGTTCTGGCAAGAGCCATAGAGTTCTTAAAGAAATGTCTGCCGCTTATGATAAGAACAAAACCGACAATTTAATACTGCTTATACCAGAACAATACTCCTTAGAAGCCAGTGCGGATTTTATGGACAAAATGGGGCAGCAGGGTCATATACATATGGATGTGCTTAGTTTTAAGAGACTGGCCCACCGCGTTTTTGAAGAAACCGGTGCTACAGACAAGGTTCAAATTTCTGAACTTGGCAAGACCATGTTACTCCGTCGTATATTCGACAAACACAGCGCAGACCTGAAAGTTTACGGGAAAATGGCTGGGCGAAGTGGATTCATGGAATCCTTTAACAGGCTCATTGCTGAAATGAAACGCGCGCAAGTGACTGAAGCGGACATGGAACGTCAGCTAGAAGGACTTGAAGACAGTTTACTAAGAAGAAAATTAGAAGATATTACAACATTATATAGAGCTTTTAACGAACAAATGGCAGGGGCCTATTTTGATGATGAGGATGTTTTAGACTTACTCATTGAAAAAATAGACCAAGCCACATTTTTAAAAGATATGAAAATATGGGTAGATGGGTTTAATGGGTTTACACAACAAGAATATGTTGTCCTTGAAAAACTTATGCAACATGCCCCATATATGACTGTTGCACTAACTTATGATCCAGACCGTTTAGCTTCAGATAGAGATTTGTTTAACTCCACTGAAAAAACATTCGAACGCCTAAGTGCTTTGGCAGCGCAAGCGGGTGTACCTATCGAAAAGAAACAAATAAATCTTAAAAAAGACATTCAAACAGGAATAGCACAAGAAAATAGCCCTGTCATAAAACATGTAGCAACAGAGTTATTTGCATATCCATTTAAACAATATAAAAAGTCACAGGGTGCGATCAGTCTACTCTCATGCCAAACGAGACATTCTGAAATAGAACGTATTGGGCGAGAAATTGTAAAACTAGCCCGGGAAAACAACTATGCATGGAGAGATATTGCTGTTGTAACACCAGATATTAACGACTATGCAATGCACATTAAACGCACTTTTTCTGCCATGCATATTCCTTATTTTTTAGACGAAAAAAGAAGCATTATGAACAGTCCGTTGGTTCAGTACATACTGGGCCTACTTAAGTTTTTTGCATATGGATATAAGTACGAAGATGCCTTTAGAGTTCTTAAAACCGGTTTAACAGCGGTTACGACTGAAGAAGGACAAGTCTTAGAGAACTATGCTCTTGCTTATGGCATTAAGTTTGGTGCCTGGTGGAAACCCTTCACAAAAGGCAGTGAAGAAGAACTTGAAATAGTTGAACCTATCAGGCAAAAATGGGCTGAAGAACTTGAACCCCTAAAAAAGACAATTTTGAAATCTAAAGACATTAAAAGCCTGTCAACGGACTTGTTTGGTCACCTAGAGCGTACAGGTTTACATGAGCGTTTATCAGACTACACTGAAAAACTTTTTGAAATGGGTCTGTTAGACCAAGCCAATGAATCGGCTCAAATCTGGAATGCAACATTAGAAATATTAGACCAATTAGTTGAGTTAATTGGTGACGATAAAATTGCTTTAAAAGACTATATAAAACTTCTTGAAACAGGTTTTGCATCGACTGAAATTGGAATCATCCCACCAGCTAAAGACAGGGTTCTTATAGGAAATTTAGAACGAAGTAGAAGCCATGATATTAAAGCCTTGTTTGTTGTGGGCGTTAATGACGGGAAACTACCTGGTGTGGGTGAAAGTGGCGGTATTTTAAGTGATGCCGACAAGATTTTCTTAAAAGATGCAGGCATGAAGTTTAAGTCTGATTACGCAACCCTTTCAGAGGAAGAACAACTTTCGATTTATCAGACCCTTGCTAAACCAAGTGAGTATTTAGTTTTAAGTTTTGCAATGAGTGACAATGAGGGTAAAGGCTTACGTCCCTCGGTATATTTGGAACGTATAAAGAAAATTTTACCTGAGTTAAAAGTAGTGTCAGACATTCTCAAACACTTATCTGTTGATATGGAACAAATATCAACACCTGAGTCCACGTTACAAGTGCTTATTGAAAACAAACGCATATTAAAAGACACAGACAAAAAAGAAGCCTTTTGGGACACTGTAGAATCTTGGTATAAAGAGAGCGAAAATTACCATGAACGGTATGAAATGGTTCAAGCCGGATATGACCATAAAAATCAAGTGAATTCTATTGGTAAAACCATGGCAAGTAAGTTATATGGATCTCCACTTAAAAGCAGTGTGAGCCGTTTTGAAAAGTATGTCCAGTGTCCATTTGCACACTTTATTTCTTATGGATTAAAACCAGAAGAACGGAAAATGTACCAAATACAACTGCCGGACTTAGGCTCAATTTATCATGAATCCGTGGAACGGTTTTCTTATATGTTAGATAAAGAAAAACTCAACTGGCGCAACTTAACCCGTGAGACAAGTGACCGTATTATTGACCAAATCATCGACGATGTTGCATCAGATTATGGACATAACATCTTTGAAAGTTCAAAACGTTATGCCTATTTAATTAAAAGAATCAAACGTGTAGGTCGCCGTGCGGCATGGACGATAACAGATCAAATAAAGTCTGGCAAATTTTCTCCTTCAGCTTACGAACTTGCTTTTAGAGAAGGGGGCGGTCCTGATAGTGTACCTCCAATTTTACTTGAGCTTCCAAACGGAGAAACCATCTTCTTAGAAGGACGAATAGACCGAATAGACGTCTATGATGACGGAGATGAGAAATTTGTAAAAATCGTAGATTACAAGTCGGGAAGTCGTAAATTCCATTTGTCAGATGTATTTTATGGACTACAAATTCAGCTTGTCGTTTATCTAGACGCAGTTATTCAGAACGCCCATTATTTAAAAGCAGACGCCCTTATTCCAAGTGGCATGTTCTATTTTAAAATTGATGACCCAATGGTTGAATCAGATGGATACAACCCAGAAAATATTGAGTCTCAAATCAGACAAGCACTGCGTATGGATGGTTTAACTGTTAAAGACGTAAACGTTATTCAAGCCATTGACGAGACCCTTGAACCCGGTGGAAAATCTGAAGTTATTCCAGTGGAGTTAAAGAAGGATGGTCAAGTTTCGTCTCGTTCTTCTGCGGTTGAAGCGGATGATTTTAAGCTGTTAATAGAACATGTACGTTCTTTAATGGCACATATTGGTCAAGAGATCGTTGGAGGCAAAGTTAAGATTGAACCGTGTAGATACAGTGGTATGACCTCTTGTGATTATTGCCCATATAAGGGGATTTGCCAATTTGACCAACTGTTTGAAAATAATAAGTACAGATATATGAAGAAGAAAAAGGACCAAGAAGTCCTCGAAGATATACGAAAAGAGTTTGACGATGGTCCGGATCAAAACTCAGATAAGACCAGTGTGGATATGAATCCATCTGCAAAAGCAGGAAAGGAGGAGGACCATGCCTAAATGGACAAATGACCAACAAGCAGCCATAGAAAGTAGAAAGGCAAACCTTCTTGTTTCAGCAGCTGCAGGCTCTGGCAAAACAGCTGTTTTAGTTGAGCGTATCATTCAACTCATTGTTGAAGACGAAATTGATATTGACAGGTTACTCATAGTTACCTTCACCAACGCAGCCGCAGGTGAAATGCGCGAACGTGTTATGAATGCATTAACTAAACGGGTTGCAGATGGTGCTGATAATGAAGCTTTTTTAAGGCGACAAATTGGTCTAATTCACCGTGCCAACATCATGACAGTTCACGCATTTTGTATTGATGTAGTACGACATTACTTTTATGAAGTAGACTTAGATCCAGCCTTTAGAATAGGGGACACGTCTGAACTCAGTTTAATGTTAGAGTCTGCCCTAGAAGATGTTATGGAAGAAGCTTATGACGCTGAAGATGCAGGTTTCTTTAAGTTGGTTGAATCGTATGGAACCAACAGGTCGGACGAGGCACTAAAAGAACTACTCATGAAGTTGTACTTCTTTATTCAGAGTCAGCCTGAACCCCTAAAATGGTTAGAAGAACAAGCCGGACATTACCACGAAGCACAAAATATTGATAAAAGTGGGTGGATGTTAGGTCTTCTTGATATTGTTAAACACGATCTAGAAATGGCTGAAGATGTCATTCACGAAGGTGTTCGAGTTTGCGAAATGCCAGATGGTCCTAAAGCATATATTGAAACTTTTGCTGAAGACTTGCAAGTCGTTCGTATTTTAAAAGTTGCAGTAAATGAAGGCTTTGATAGTCTTTATGAAGCGCTTTCAGATATTAAGTTTGTGCGTTTAAAATCTATAAAAAAAGCAGATAAAGAGTCAATAAACCCAGAGTTAATGGATGAAGCAAAAGCTATTCGAGATGTACTTAAAAAGAAAGTGGTTGACCCAATTAAGACCATGATTCTTAGAAAAGATAAAAACCGTCATGCAGAGGAAATGTTAACACTTGAACCTATGATGGTGTCTTTATACAAGATTGTTGACCAGTTTCACAGGATGTATATGGAAGCCAAAAGGGAAAAAAACCTTTTGGATTTTAACGATTTAGAGCATTTTACAATCTCCATTCTTAAAAATGATGAGATTGCAGCAGCTTACCGTAATCAATTTAAGTTCATATTCTTAGATGAATACCAAGATTCAAACATCGTTCAAGAAACCATAATTGGGCGTATTAAACGTGAGGATAATCTCTTTTTAGTTGGAGATGTGAAGCAGAGTATTTATCGTTTTAGGCTGGCTGATCCTACTCTTTTCTTAGACAAGTACAGATCTTATGAAAAAAGAGAGGGTGCCCTCAGTCGCAGAATTGACTTAGCTATGAACTTTAGGTCACGCCCTGCAGTTCTTGAAGGCATCAACTATTTGTTTGAACGATTGATGTCTGAAGACTTCGGTGAAATGGCATACGATGATGACGCTAAACTATATCCGGGTTTGAGTTTTGAAGCGGTAGAAGGAAAACCCCTTGAACTTCTTGTGATTGATTCTGGTGCAGATGAAAGTTTAGAAGACCAAGATTTATTAGAAATGAAGAAGGTTGAACTGGAAGCACATGCAGTTGCAAAACGTGTACAAGGGCTTGTAGGAACTACCATATTTGACCCAAAGCTGGGTCGAAAACGTCAAGCAAGACTTAAAGACATTGTGATTTTACTTAGAGCAACACGGTCTTGGTCACAGGCTTTTGGAGATGTGTTTGCAGAATATGGACTTCCACTTTACTCTGATGTGGGTGGAGGCTATTTTGATGCCCTTGAAATTGAAATATTTATGGCCTTATTAAAGTTAATTGACAACAGCCATCAAGATTTGCCACTTATAACCGTATTAAGATCTCCAGTCGGTGGATTTACAATTGATGAACTGATTGAAATAAGATTGTTAGACCAATCTAGGCCTTTTTATGAAGTTTTCCAAATGATGTCGGAAAATGATTTAGCCTTATCTGCGAAAGCAAATAAATTCTTAAGTAAAGTGTCGCAGTGGGTTGAAGACGAACGCATTTGGCCACTGGATGAGTTTATTTGGAAGGTTATGATTGAGTCTGGTTTCTACCATTATGTTGGGGCTATGCCTGGAGGCACCAATAGACAAGCCAATTTAAGGCTTCTTATTGACAAAGCAGGACAGTTTGAGCGCCTGGGTTCAGGCGGGCTATTTGAGTTTATTGGATTCTTTGAAAAACTAAAATCTTCTAGTGGAGATATGGGTACAGCGTCTACAATTGGTGAAAGTGAAGATGTGGTTCGTCTTATGAGTATTCATAAGTCAAAGGGTTTGGAGTTCCCTATTGTTGTTTTAGCAGGAGCTGGAAAGAACTTTAACCTAAGAGACACTTATGACAAGGTGTTAATGCACAAGTCTTATGGTGTTGGTCTACGCTATACCGATCCTGAAAAAAGATACTATAGTGAAAGTCTGCCTCAAATGATCATGAAACGCCAACTTAAGTCAGAAAGTTTGGCTGAAGAAATGCGAATCTTATATGTAGCCTTAACCCGTGCGGTAGACAAGTTAATAGTCACCGGGTCAACTGGAAGACTTGAGTCAGATTTAAAAAGGTGGATGCGCGGACCATCCATTTACAATATGTCCAGTGGTAAATCTTATATGGACTGGATTGCAACTATTTTAAGTAGACATCCTGATGGTCAACCGCTTAGGGACTTAAGTGAAATGCCTGTTTTTGGTGATGCAAATGATGGGGGTGCACCTTGGCACGTCCAAGTTTTTAGAAAAGATGAGTTACTTCAAACAGGTCTGAATATGAAATTTACAGAAATGAAGAGTGATGCTCACGATTTAGAAGACGGGATAGATGACGAAAAAGAAGGCAAGAAAGTAAATGAACAAGTAAATCAGGTGTCCGTTCCAGAGCTAAAAAACATGAATCCAAGTAATGCGTCAACAAACGGTCAAGTGGTATCTCCAGAAGACCAAATCCAAATATGGGAAGAAAAGATTGACGCGCGCCTGAACTGGACTTATCAGAACTCTAAACAGCTGAACATGCCATTTAAATTATCGGTTTCAGACATGAAACGTGCTTCAAAGTCAGGTCTTGATGGAGCTAATGTTCGTATTCCTGCATTAATTCCGAAACCAAAGTTCATGGAAGGTAAACGCAAAAAATCAGGTGCTGAAATTGGAACGCTCCACCATTTTGTTATGCAGCATTTATCATTTAATATGGATTTGACCGCAAATGGCATACTGGCTCAAATAAAGGACATGGCACTAAAAAACCTTATTGAAGAAGAGGATGTAAGGCTTGTGAAAACAGGACAAATTGCTAAGTTCTTCACAAGTCAACTTGGCAAACGTATGTTAAATTCTAAGAAAGTCCATAGGGAAGTTCCCTTTATTCTTAATAAAAACATGGAAGATTCAGACGTTATGATCCAGGGGATTATCGACTGTTATTTCGAAGAAGAAGATGGTCTGGTTATTCTGGATTACAAGACAGATTACACAGGTAAAAAAGGTACAAAAACAGTTGCAGAAACCTATAGGGTACAGGTTGAACTGTATACAGAAGCTTTAAGTAAACTTCTAAATAAACCAGTTAAAGGCGCTTATATTTATTTCTTCGACGCAGGTGAAAGTATTGAAATAAACTGACATATACGATATGTGAAATAAAAGTGCTAATAAATTTGAAATGTAATGAATTTGTACACAGAAAAGACCTCATAGCCTGTTATACTGTATATGAGATATATGGTATAGATGTCATGGAGGGCGTCATGAAGAAAATGATTTACTTACTTGTGCTCATAATCCTACTTTCAGGGTGTCAGCCTACACCGGAGAAGGAACCTGAGGTACAAGTTAATATAGAAGCAAACGAAAACAATACGTCAGAAGATAGTCAGGACAATGAGCAAGAAGACCAAGGTCCAGCTATTCAAGATGAAAAAGCTGTACTTGAAGCTTTGAATATTCTTGCAGAGGAACATGTAGACCCATCTGAAATTAATGCATTTCTAAAAAAACATATAAGTAATTTGGGGATCGATTCTGCCAATTATGCACTGGTTACATACTTTAATCAAATTCTCGATTATGCTGGACGTGCAGATGGTGAAATATTAAGTCCGGCTTATCAAAAGTTAGCAACTGAAACCTTCCAAAGTGGATTCGATATAGAAGAATTAGACAAAGCTGAAGACCAAGGTTTCATTGATACAGTCCAAATGTTATATGACAACGGTCTTAAACTTGAAGTGATTAAGGGTTTTACAGTTGCAACAATTGACTTTGAGAGGTTATTAAGAAATTACGGAAACGAGATTGGTGAAGATATTAAGGTGTATATGGAACTTGTTCAATCTACCCTAAAAATCCAAGCCAAGGTATCCAGTCAAGATGACTTAAATAATGTTGCACACCTAATTGTAGAACATGACAAATATTTAAAAGCCTATCCTAACAGTATGGTTATTGAAGACGTACTAGCCAAACGTAATTGGCTGAGAAAAGTGTACTTTGTTGAAGGTACATTTGTGTCAACTTATCTAGGTACAGATGTGGTTGACCCTCTAGCTAGTTTTAAAGATATTGTTCAGTTTTATCCTGGAAGTGAACTTGAAAAAATGACACAAGGATTTATAAGTGTTTGGTCAAGAGTAGGGGCAAAGGAGTCTCCTATTTTAAATGCCTATGTAGATTTCTATGATGAAGGTGTTAAGAACAGTGAAATATTACTTTCTGAAGGGGAGTCAGCAGATGGATTTACTTATCCTCGGTTGGAAGGTCTTGAAATAGGGTCGTTTATTCAAGCGGATCTCGAGAATACACTGGATGCATTTAAAACAAGATATATTACAGACGATATGGGGGACTGGAAAACAATACAGTCTTATGAAATTGTTACATTTACTCAAGACGAAATTTCTATTGTTATATACTTTGATTTAATCCATCCTGAATATCCAAGTCTTTCAGTACGAGATATAATGGGGCGTACATACAACTTGCGAACTGGAAACGCCATGGTTTTAGGCGATTTACTTCCAACAGACCAAGAGTCTATTACCCATCTCTTAGCAGATATAATGCAGTTTGCCGGAAAAAATGATTTTGATGCATCTCAAGTGGATGAAACATGGCCATTTACATATCAAAGTCAAGATGGGTTAGTCATTTTTATACCTGGGATTCAAACCAATCATAATGCTGAACAACTCACCATACCAAGTGAGCTTATATTAGAATGGATAGACTAATACTTAATAAAAATGACTGGTGATAGCTGCCAGTCATTTTCTTGTCTTTAAAGGAAACACATACTGAGTTATAGAATTAATAAGTGAGTCATTAACACGAAAAAGGAGAATGTGCTATGAGAGTACTTCATACATCGGACTGGCACTTGGGGAAACATTTAGAAGGGTTTAGTCGACTAGATGAACAGAAGATGTTTTTAAATGAGTTAGACGAGATTTGTGAAAATGAAAATATAGATGTCGTAATTATAGCGGGCGATGTTTACGATACAAGTAATCCACCTGCACAAGCTGAGAAGTTGTACTATGAGTCCCTGAAAAGAATATCAAAAAACGGAAGCCGGCCCGTCTTTGCTATAGCGGGTAACCACGATAATCCTGACCGCATTCAAGCAGCATGGCCTCTTGCATCTGAACAAGCCATTTTACTTGCGGGACACCCTAAAATGGAGGGGTATGAAGGGGCTTTTGGTGCATATAACCTTAAATGGTTAGGGGACAACGTCTATGCCATAAGTATAAAAGGAGAAGAGTTGCGCATTGGTTTGTTACCTTATCCTTCAGAAAGACGGCTTGGAGAAGTTTTGTCTGATAGTGATGATGAGGTTTTACGTCAAGCAAGTTATTCAGAACGTCTCCACCATATATTTAAAGGTATGGATGAAAAGTTTGATGATTCAGCATTAAATATTGCAGTAAGTCATATTTTTGTTATGGGAGGGCAAACTTCTGAATCGGAGCGCCCTATTCAAATTGGAGGAACCCTGGTAGTTGACCCATCACACTTACCACAAAAAGCAGATTATATAGCACTTGGTCATTTACATAGGGCTCAAAAAGTGAAACATTCTCTTGTTCCAGCCATTTATTCTGGCTCGCCAATTAAGTACAGTCGTAGTGAAATTCCACATGCCAAGTCAGTTCATGTTATTGAAAGTGAGCATGGGTTTGACGTGAGTTATAGGGAAGTATTTCTTTCTCAACCCAAACCCATAGAAGTATGGAAGTGTAATGGAATGGGAGAGGCACTAGAAAAATGCGAGCAACATAAAGATCGAGATGTGTGGGTATACTTAGAAATCCTAACGGATCAAGTTTTATCTCAAAGTGATATAAAAGCTTTAAAAGAGTTAAAACCTGACTTGTTGAGTATTATGCCTATTATACAGACCAATGACACATCTGAGGAAAGAGAAGGCCCTGAAGAAAAAGGCTTTGAAAACTTGTTTGCCGAGTATTATGAACACATCAGAGGTGTAAAACCGAACGATGGGCTTCAAACACTGCTGGGTAGTATTTTGAATGATGAGGTGGATCATGAGACCGATCAAACTGAAGATCAGTGGATTGAACAGTTATATAGAAACACAGACAATTGATTTTGCTAAACTCACTGAACGGGGCCTATTCGGTATTTTTGGGCCGACAGGGTGTGGAAAGTCGACCATATTAGATGCTATTATTTTAAGTTTATATGGACACAAGGGTCAAAAAGGTATTCCTAGAAGCACCAATGAGTTTATAAATACAGCAGTTGAACAAGCATCTATAAGTTACATGTTTGGACTAGATACTGAAGAAGGGGCGCGCCTTGTTCAAGTTGAGCGTAAGTTTAAAAGAACTAATACGGGCCTTTCTACAAGTTTCTCACGCCTTCAAATAATGACAGAAGACCAAGAGGTTTTAGAAGTGTGGGATAAAACCACAGATGTTTCCAACCAAGTTGTAGAACTTCTGGGGTTAACACGAGAAGACTTTATGCGGTCGGTGGTACTTCCACAAGGAAAGTTCAGCGAGTTTTTGACATTAGAAGGCAAAGACCGTAGAGATATGCTGGAAAGACTTTTAAATTTAAAGGCCTACGGGAGTGCGCTACAGTTTCGAATTAAAAGACGTGGGGACCTGGTAAAAGAAAAAATGCTTCAAATGGAAGGGGAAATGAAACGGTATGCTGATGTTACCCCAGAAGCACATGACCAAGTAAAAAAGGAACTAGAAGACGTTAAAGAGCAAGAAGCGGAACTCCAAAATAAGTTTTTAGATCTTGAAAAAGAAAAGAGTGAAAGTGAAAGACTTTATAAAATAATTAATACACTAAAAAACAATAAAATTGAACTCTTAAAACTAGAAGAACAAGTAGCTGAAATGAGCCTTGAAAAAAACACCCTTAAGCGGGCGCAAGTTGCTTTAAGTATTTGGCCTTACCATACACAGTTTACAGAATCAGAAAAGACACTAAAATCCATTGAAGCACAATTGACTGGTCTTGAATCTGATTTTAATCAAGCTCTAAAATCATACGAAAGTCATAAAGAACTGCGAGAAATCTTCCTTAAGACCTTTGATAAAAACAAAGAACAATTGCTTTTAAGAAAGTCATCAATAGAAAAAGCTAAAGAACATAAAAGTGAGGCAGACGCCCTTGCTAAAACCCGTCAAAGCTTGCTTATATCATATAAAACACTTAAAAATGAACATTCTGAACAAGTTGAACTTATAGACACCAAAGCTAAACTGCTTGAAAAAAACGCAGTTGAAATTCAAAAACTTGAGGCCGATCGCTTAACGTTTACAGTTAAAAATGAAAAGCGCGAGGACGTTTTAAAAGGATTAAAACTTGAAGAATCCCATAAAAAATACTCAGCTGAACTAGATCTTCTAAGGGGGCAAGTTCAGAAAAAAACTGAAAATCTAAATGTAGAAAAAGAGTCAAATACTCAAACCGTAATTGAACTTGAACTTATCCAAGCGGACATTAAAATACTTTCAGACAAGATGTCTGTTCAAGGCAATAAACTTCAAGATCTTCCAATACAGATCAGTAAAGCTGAAAATGAACGTTACCAGAAAAATATGGAGCGGTCAGTCTTTGCAGATAAAATGAAGGTAAAAGCTGACCATCAAAAGAAACAGGGTCAACTACTTGAAAAAATGCTTGTCGTAAATGAAAAAGGTGTTCAGCTGGGTTTAGAACTAAAACAAGCACAAAAGACCATGGAAAAGGCAGAATCCGATCGATTTGTATACTGGAAAGAGGCTGTGTTAGCCACTCTTTCTGACCAACTTAATGATCAAGATGCTTGCCCCCTATGTGGGAGTCATGCACATCCACATGTTCATGAAAAGACTAAGGTTGAAGACGTTAACAACCTGGCGGAAATTGAATCGGTTTACCGTGAAGTCCGATTAAGTGTGGAGCAAAATGACCATGAGAAAAAACACCTGCAGGCACAAATCGATGAAGTGAAGCTGAAACTTGAGGATTTATCGGTTATATCAGAATCGGCTTTACTGGAATTTGATAAATCTATTAGAAGTATTGATGACACGATTAAAACTTTAAAAGTAGAATATAAAAACGTACAAGAAGATAATGAAAAGTCTAAACATAAATATGACAACTTTATGTTAAAGGCTGAGAATCTGAAGCAGGTTAAACAAGAGGGTCAAACGACCATTACCAAACTTGAAACCCAACGTTCTTCACAAAATGAACATATACTACAATTAGAAGCAGAACTTAAAATAATTGAAGACCAGCTACCTCTAGAGAATAATGAGTATATTTATCAAACACAGTATGAAGAAATAAAAGAGATGGATAAAAAATTAGCATCAGCTGAGGTAGACTTAGAAAAACTTCGAAATGAAGACAAAATCAACCGCGAAACACTTGAAGTTTTAACTAAAACAAGCCATGAAAAAGAGATTGAAATGAAGACCATTGTTGAAAAAGGCAGTGGGTTAAAGGACAGAATTGAGTCCCATCTGTCTGAAGTTACAAAAGCGGTTGGTTCAGATGAGTTAGAGGAAGTTTATCATAAAATAAGTAATGACTTAGACCTATTATTAGAAAAAAACACCACTTCAAAAGACGCGCTTGAGTTGGCAGAGAAGACATATAGAAGTTTAGAATCTCAAGTTGAGAGTTTAAAGGCCAAAAGGGTTCTGGCTCATAATAATTTTGAAGACTCAAAAGAAAAACTTCATAAGGCAATCAATCAGTCAGAACTTGAATCTGTGGAAAGTCTATTAACTGCATACTTGGAACGAGATGTGTTAAGTGAAAGATTAAAAGTCTTAAGTGAGTTTGAAGAGTCACTGAATATACTTAAGGACCGTGTGAGCGAACTAGAAAAGGAACGTTCTAATCGAAATCTGTCAGAAGAAGACTACCTGAAAATTGTTGAACAACATAAACATCTAAAACTTGATTTAGATCAAATAAAGGAAAACAGAGCAAGATTAAGTGAAAAACTAAAAAGCATTGAAAAAGATTTGAAACAATTAGAAGACACCCTACTAAGGTACAAAAAGTATCAAAATGCCCAAGATCTTGTTAAGGATTTACTAGACCTTGTAAAGGGAAATAAGTTTGTTGAGTACGTTGCAGTTTCTCACTTAAAATACATTGCACTCGACGCTTCTAGACGATTAATGGACATAACCAACCACCGCTACAGTTTAGAGCTGGACGTGAAGGGTAATTTTATTATATGTGACCACTATAATGGTGGGGTTAAACGTGACACCAAAACTTTATCAGGTGGGGAGACTTTCTTAACAGCCCTTTCACTTTCCTTGGCGTTATCTTCACAGATTCAGCTAAAAGGCCGAACGAATCTGGAATTCTTCTTCTTAGATGAAGGATTTGGAACCTTAGATAGTGAATTACTAGATATCGTAATGACGTCGTTAGAAAAGCTATTCCATGAAAAGCTGACCGTGGGAATAATCTCTCATGTGGATGAATTAAAGAACCGCGTACCAATAAAATTAACAGTTGAACCGGCTCAGGCTGGGGTTCATGGTACAAAGACAAAAATCGAAGTAACTTAGTATTGCAAAGGTGGAATGCATATGATGACATTAGACAGAGAATTACAAACCGCTTTAGAAGCTGCAAGAGCTGCAGGAGAAGAAATATTAAAGGTTTACAGCCGTGGATTTGAAGTTGACTTTAAAGACGACAATTCTCCACTTACTGAGGCTGACCTAAATGCACATCATGTCATTGTGGATATTCTTGAAAAGGCCTTCCCAAAGTACCCTATCTTGTCAGAGGAATCAGTGGATGATTTCATTGCTGAAAAACACCCATGGTGCTGGATTGTAGACCCACTGGACGGGACCAAGGAGTTTGTTAAGAGAAATGACGAATTCACTGTGAATATAGCTTTGACATATGAGAAAATCGTGGTCATGGGTGTTGTATATGCCCCTGTATTTGATGAAATGTACTACGGTGTAAAAGGCCATGGTGCTTTTATAACTGAAAAAGGCCAAACACGGAAAATTCAAGTTTCAAAGCGCATTCATGGAATTGAAGTGCTTCAAAGCCGTTCCCATCAGTCACAAAGGTGTATGGACTACATTGAACAAAATGAAGAAAAAATTGCCCATGTTACACGTATGGGCTCCTCTTTAAAAGGGTGTCGTATAGCTAAAGGTGACCATGACGTTTATTACAACTGTGGTAGAACCATGATTTGGGACACAGGTGCTATGGAAGTGATTATTGAAGAAGCTGGGGGGATACTCAACCAGCTTACAGACGAACCAATTGTTTATGACTTGAAGAAACTCGTGAACGATAAAGGTTTTTACATCTTAAATGATATACGTAATAAATTTAAATCAGTCTAGTTATTGTGAATACGTATTAGTGGAGCGATTATATGAATAAAGGATATTTTCACGTATACACAGGGGATGGCAAAGGAAAATCAACAGCGGCCTTTGGCTTAGCCCTTCGTGCCCTTTGTGCGGGCAAAAGTGTTTATATAGGTCAGTTTGTCAAAAATATGAAGTACAGTGAAACAAAAATTGAATCCATCATGGACAAGATTAAGATCATTCAGTTTGGTAAAGATTGCTGTATAGATCGTGCCCCTGATGAAGAAGATGCAAGACTCGCTGTGTCGGGTTTACATGAGTGTGCAAGCATCTTAAAAGAAGGTAGGTATGACGTGGTCATTCTTGACGAAGTGACCATTGCTACTTATATGAAGTTTATAAAACCAGAGGCTGTTTTAGAGGCTGTAAATGCCCGTGCTCCCCATGTAGAAGTAGTTGTAACAGGCAGATATTGTCCTGAAATTTTAATGGATGCAGCGGACTTAGTCACTGAGATGAAGGAAGTTAAACATTATTATAGTCAAGGCGTTTTATCGAGAGAAGGGATTGACTGCTAGTGTCGCATATCAACTTTGATGAAATTGTTAATCGTAAAGGCACTGACTCCATAAAATGGGATCATTTACAGAAACACTTCGGGCAAGAAGATCTCCTACCCCTGTGGGTGGCGGACATGGATTTCAGGTGTCCTCCAGCAGTGGTTCAGTCCATGAAGGACATAGCTGAACATGGTATTTATGGTTATGTCATGCAAAGAGATGATTATTATAATGCCGTAATTTCGTGGATGCAAAGAAGATTTAACTGGACGATTGAGAAAGATTGGATCTTGTTTATGCCAGGTATAGTGCCTGCAATCCGTCTTGCAATTGATACATTTACACAGCCAGGTGATGGCGTTATAGTCCAGCAACCTGTGTATTTTCCATTTATGGCAGTCACTAAAGAAGCTGAAAGACAAGTGCTTAATAATAGATTAATTGAGACAGAAAATGGATATCAGATTGATTTTGAAGATCTTGAAGAAAAGGCCAAGGATCCGAAGGCAAAAATGATGATTTTATGTTCACCTCATAACCCAGTTGGGCGTGTGTGGACTCAGGAAGAACTAAAAAGAATAATAGATATTTGTGGAGAGAATGATGTTATTCTAGTTTCAGACGAAATCCATCAGGATTTAATCCATACAGGCCACAAACATATTCCGGCTGCAAACTTAACCGACCAAAGTGCAAAAATTATAACCTGTACTGCTCCAAGTAAGACCTTTAACGTAGCATCCCTATTTGCTTCAAATATTATAATATCAAATGAGAAACTACGCGAAGCCTTTAAAAAAGAACTCGATAAGATGCATCTTATGCCGTCATCCTTTACTATTGGGGCTGTGAAAGCGGCTTATAATGAAGGGGAAGCATGGCTTGAAGAGCTCTTGAGTTACTTATCTGACAACATAGATTATGTATTTGACTACCTATCAAAAGAACTCCCTAAAGTTAAAATGAGAAAGCCAGAAGCAACCTTTTTACTATGGCTCGACTTCAGAGAATACGGTATTTCATCAAAAGAGCTAGAGCGTAAAATGATTGAAGAAGCGGGACTGGCTTTAAATAAAGGGTGGATGTTTGGACGAGAAGGTGAAGGCCATATGCGTTTGAATGTGGGGTGTCCAAGGGACATTTTACATGAAGCTTTGGAACGTATAAAAAAGGCTTTTAAAGAGTTAGAATAAAATGCTTTTATAGTGTTAGAATCAAGGTTATCTATTAAAGATTGATAATGGTTTATTATCAAAAGGCACCTTCTTTGGAGGGGGCCTTTTTTGTGCAAAAGTCTAGTTCAAGTATATAATTCTATATTTAGTACAGGGCAGAATAAAACATAGAGAGTTGATTTTAACAGATACAAGGAAGTATTATAGGAGTGGAATATATGATAATCCAAACTTTATAAACAACTGTTGACTTTATAAACTTATGTTGTATAATTGACTTGTAATGAGTATGTATAGAGGTGAAGGATATGACAAATCGAGAACGTGAAATTTATCAGTTACTCCGCGAAAATCCAATGATCAGTCAAAAAGAAATTGCTGACTTACTTGGCATTCAACGCTCAAGTGTGGCAGTGCATATATTAAACCTAACAAAAAAGGGTGTCGTTAAAGGCAAAGGTTATATTCTGAGCGAAGGCGACTACGTTTTAGTTATAGGCGGATCAAATGTTGACATAACAGGATTTCCAAAGAGTGTTTTAAGACTTGAAGACTCCAATCCAGGAGCCGTAAAAATGTCTCTTGGGGGTGTTGGTCGAAATATTGGTGAGAATCTGGCACGCCTAGACATCTCAACTAAAATGATGACAGCAATCGGTAAAGATGTCTATGGTCAAAAAATCATTGAAGAAAGTAGACGAATTGACTTAGATATGAGTCAAGCGCTTGTCCTTGAAAATGCATCAACATCCATCTACTTAAGTATTATGGATGAAGAAGGTGACATGAAACTGGCCCTTTCTGATATGGATATTGCAGAGCGCATTGATACAGATTATATCAACAAAAATGCCAAACTAATCCGTAATGCTTCCGTTGTAGTTGTAGATGCAAACCTTAATCAGTCTGTCCTGGAATACCTCTTTAGCAATTTTAAAGATGTTGATTTCTTTGTAGACACTGTATCAGCAGCCAAATCACTTAAGCTAAAAAATCTGCTAGGTTATGTGCATACACTAAAGCCAAACCGTATTGAAACTGAGGCTTTAACAGGTATTAAGGTTGAAAATGAAGCAGATGCTCACAAAGCTATCGATGTTTTCTTAGAACAAGGGGTTAAACAAGTTTTTGTTAGTCTTGGTCAAGAAGGTGTTGTTTACGGGAGTGCGGACCACCGTGAAAAGTTCCAACCTAAGCCGATAAAAATGATCAATGCTACAGGTGCTGGAGATGCTTTTATGGCAGCATTAGTTTACAGTTGGATCAATGAATATGATCCTAAAAAGACTCTTGCGTTTGCAAGTTGTGCCTCTGCATTAGCAATCAGCTGTGAAGCAACCATCAATCCAGAGCTGAGTGAAGCCAAAGTGAATGCAATGATGGCAGATGTTTACGGTATTAAGTAGTTTAAACATGTGCGTTTGTGCACATATTCAATAAATATGAAGACTCTAGATTAAATGGAGAGAAATAAAGGAGATATATAATGGATCTAAAAAAATATCTTGATATTACACCTGAAGTTCAAGAAGCACTGGACTCTGGAAAGCCTGTAGTGGCACTTGAATCAACTATCATTTCACACGGTATGCCGTATCCTCAAAACGTTGAGACAGCACGTCGTGTTGAAGAAATCGTTCGTGAAAATGGTGCTGTACCAGCGACTATTGCTATTATTGGTGGTAGACTAAAAGCGGGTCTAACACCTGAAGAACTAGAGTACTTTGGCAAGACAGGTATGGCTATAAAAAAAGCGTCTCGTAGAGACTTACCATTTATCGTTGCTAAAGGTATTGACGGCGCAACAACAGTAGCGTCAACAATGATCATCGCTGAGCTAGCTGGTATTGAACTATTTGTAACTGGCGGTATTGGTGGTGTGCATAGAGGTGCTGAAACATCGTTTGATATTTCTGCTGACCTTCAAGAACTTGCTAAAACAAATGTAGCAGTTGTATGCGCTGGTTGTAAGTCTATTTTGGACATTAACTTAACGCTTGAATACCTTGAGACATTTGGTGTTCCTGTTGTAGGCTTTGGTTCAGACAACTTCCCAGCATTCTATACACGTGAAAGTGGCTTTGGCGTAGACTACAGAGTGGACGATCCAGCTGAAATGGCTAAAGCAATTAAATCTAAGTGGGAACTTGGCCTAAATGGTGGTCTTGTTATTTCAAACCCAATTCCTGAAGAGTACGCAATGGACAACGCTGTAATTACAGAAGCTATTGAAAAGGCTCTTGTTGAAGCAGAAGAAAAAGGAATCAAAGGTAAAGAGTCAACACCATTCCTACTAGGTAAAGTTAAAGAACTTACAGGTGGTAGCTCACTAGACTCAAACATCCAACTTGTATATAATAATGCACGTGTGGGTACTAAAATTGCAGTTGAGCTTGCTAAACTATAAAGTTAGACTTTTTAAGTGAGACTAAATTTAGGTGTTTAATCACTGACGTCTTTAGAAAGACAAAATAAAATAAAAAATTAATGGAGCATCCTAACTTTTGATAAGCTCCCCTTGTAGTAGATAGTTGAAATATATCAACTGTGTATTACAGACCGAGCTTATCAATTCAGTGTTAGGATGTTTTTTTATGGATGTGATTAAATCAATGCGCAGAATTGTCGATCACTTAACACACTGAAACTGTTGAAAATTCAGACTATTAAATCCTGTCACCAGATCAAACCGACATTGTTTGTCTAAGTGTACATTCTCTTTTTAGAAAATTGGGCGCATAATGATATCACGAATTCGAGTCGTCGTGACTATGCATAGCAAAAAAACGTTTTCAAGGAGGGGGAAAAGTTGATCCAAACAACTTCTGTAGCAGGTAATGAGCAAAACGCTCTAAGTATGAAAGACAAAGTACAAAAGTTCGGTCGTTTTTTATCAAGTATGATGATGCCTAATATTGGTGCTTTCATTGCTTGGGGGATTATAACTGCACTGTTCATTCCAACGGGCTGGACACCAAATGAAAATCTCTCAGCACTAGTTGGTCCAATGATTGTATATATGCTGCCACTATTAATCGGTTATACAGGTGGTAAAAATGTTGCAGGAACAAGAGGTGGCGTTCTTGGTGCTGTTGCAACAATGGGTGTAGTTGTAGGTTCAGACGTGCCAATGTTTTTAGGGGCAATGTTAATGGGTCCTGTTGGTGGTCTAGTTATCAAAAAGTTCGATGAAGCAGTACACGGTAAGATTCCAAGCGGATTTGAAATGCTAGTGAATAATTTTTCAGCAGGTATTATAGGTACTCTTTTAGCACTGGCAGCATATTTGGGAATTGGTCCTGTTGTACTGGGGCTTAATAATATTTTATCAGCAGGTGTAAATACAATAGTGAATGCGGGACTTCTTCCATTAACATCCCTATTTATTGAACCGGGTAAAATCTTATTCTTAAACAATGCTATGAATCATGGGGTTTTAGGACCACTTGGTATAGCAGAATCTGCTGAAGCAGGTAAGTCAATATTCTTCTTGTTAGAAACTAATCCAGGCCCAGGCCTCGGCATACTTTTGGCCTACTGGATGTTCGGCAAAGGTAATGTAAAACAATCTGCACCAGGTGCAGTTATTATTCACTTCTTGGGAGGTATCCATGAAATCTACTTCCCATATGTACTAATGAATCCAGCGCTTATATTAGCAGTTGTTGCTGGGGGCGCAAGTGGTGTTCTAACCTTCTCTATGTTAGGAGCTGGTCTTGTTGCTACACCTTCACCAGGTTCAATATTTGCATTACTTGCAATGACACCTAAAGGAAACTTTGTGGCGGTTATACTGGGTGTTGTTATATCAACAGCCGTATCCTTTGCAGTTGCATCTATTTTCGTTAAACGTATGAAAGATACAGGTGCATCAGAAGATTTAGAAGCTGCTACAAGCAAAATGAAAGAAATGAAGGGTCTTAAAACGACAAGTGTATCCCTCATCGTATTCGCATGTGATGCGGGTATGGGTTCGAGTGCAATGGGTGCTTCTTCATTAAGATCTAAAATTAAGAAAGCTGGACTTAATATTGAAGTAAAACACAGCGCAGTAGATGATGTGCCAGCTGACGCAGATATAATTTTAAGTCATGAAAGACTGACACCGCGTGCTCAAGCAAAGGCACCTAATGCAGAACATATTTCGATCACTGATTTTGTAAACAATCCTGTTTACGATGAGTTGGTTGAAAAACTAAAAGTTAATTAGTCATCAGGGTAAACTCACATATACCTAATTCTAGAGTCAGCGTCAATCCGATTGGATTGGCGCTGGTTCCATTTCAGGGATTATTCAGTTTTGTCACCATCTTATACAGACAAATATGAACCACTTTGCGTTAAGAGAAGCTAAATCTCGGATATAATATAAGTGAATATTCAGAAATGTCACTATAGTTCGGGGGATATTATGGCTGGTCAAATTACTAAACGTTCAAAGCTAATAATTGATTTACTTCTAAAACAAGAGACCTATGTGTCAGGTAGTTTTATTGCAAAACAATTAGGTGTAAGTAAAAGAACCATTCTTCGTGAGATGAATGAGGTAGAACGACAAGTTAAGAAAAACGGAGCGGTACTTGAGCGTGTTCCCGGTAAAGGGGTAAAGCTTATTGTTGACTCAGACTCAAGTTTTATTAAAGATTTTCATTTAACATCGGTAGAAGAGTATTTTAACCCAGAAGAACGTCAGCGTTTTCTCATGATTGAACTCATTAGTGCAAATGAAATTCTAAAACTTTATTACTTTGCTTCGAAATTTAAAATTTCTGAGGCAACGGTGAGCAATGACTTAGACAAGATAGAACCTTGGCTGAATAAACGCAAGCTACAGCTTATTCGAAAACCAGGATACGGTGTCAAAATTGAAGGTCATGAAAGGGACATCCGGAAAACGATTGTCGAGTTGGTGTATGACAATTTTAGCCGCGATGAGTTAATGAGTTTTTTAAAAAAGCAGTATAAAACAAGTATCCCACAGAGTCTTAGATCTGATATTAAAAAAAGACTCCTGAATATAATTGGCGACAATACCTTAAATGGTATTGAAAATGCTATTGAAAAGTCGGGTGTTTTGGCAACCTACCAACTTGCTGACAACGCATATGTTGCACTGGTAGTTCATCTGTCTTTAGCCGTTCAAAGACTCATGGGTGGAGAAAAAATTCACTTTGATCCGGTTCTGTTAGACGAGTTAAGTGAATCTCCGGAATATGATATGGCAACAAAAATCATTGAAGTTACAGCGAAAAATTTAGACATTCAAATCCCTGTTGACGAAGTTGGGTATGTAACCATGCACCTTCAAGGCGCCAAGTTTAGGTCTAATTCGGACAAAGAGGCCTCATTTAAGATTCATGACTATGAAATCATTCATTTAGCTGAGCAACTTGTTCAGATTATGGAGAGAAAAGCAGGTTTAGTCTTAAGTGATAACAGACGGTTACTGACAGACTTGGTTAATCATATGGGACCAGCATTTACAAGAATCAAAATGGGAATGATCATTAGAAATCCCCTATTAGATCAGATAAAAAGTCAATATAGTGAGTATTTTTCATGGACTCAGGCGTCGGTGAATAGTCTCGAAGAACGAATAGGAAAAGTCAT
>Ga0209379_10000341_pt1 | contig 42973 bp, 31 predicted proteins | sample tdDd001_FD_187124 | JGI IMG/M metagenome (GOLD analysis project Ga0209379, IMG submission 187124) | Marine sediment microbial communities from the Atlantic coast under amendment with organic carbon and nitrate - tdDd00.1 (SPAdes)... | ecosystem: Environmental > Aquatic > Marine > Coastal >... | reverse complement strand
ACATCAGCAACTTGACCTTCTTCTATTTCGCAATATACAAATACGTTATTCACGGTTTCTTTTTTTTAAATTTTACTTTGTACAGATGTAGCAAGCTACGTCTCTACCCGATAGTGTGGTTAGCAATTAATTCTTTCATTAACTCACCCATATCTGCATCAGTTGGCTCAAGAACCTTAGCTTCTTTAGCCTGAAAAACTACATTTTCAATAGTTTTCACCTTAGTAGGAGAACCAGTCAAACCAAGCTCTTCAGCTTTTGTTTCAATATCATTAACGCTCCACTCGCCAATATTTAAATAAGGACGATTATCATGTAATGCGATATAATCTTCATCTGCATTTTGCATTTCTGATACCGCTCTTGCATGCTTGTATTTCATTACGAATTTAGCATTACGAGGACGACATTCAGGAGCTGAAGCATTTACAGTAACTACCATAGGTAATTTACCTTCTACAGTTTCAACACCACGCTCTAAACGACGCTTAACAACAATCTTACCTTTTTCTGCAGATACTACATCTTCAGCATAAGTAATTTGTGGAATACCTAATTTCTCAGCAACCTGAGGTCCAACCTGAGCAGTATCACCATCAATTGCCTGACGACCTGCGATGATAATATCAACCTTACCCATTTTTTGTAGAGTACAAGACAATGCATAAGAAGTTGCCAAAGTATCAGAACCAGCAAAAGCACGGTCTGACAAAAGGATTCCATTGTCTGCTCCACGATATAAACCTTCACGGATAATTTCCGCAGCTCTACCAGGGCCCATAGTCAACAATGTAATTTCTGTGCCTTCGTATTTATCTTTCAAACGTAATGCTTGTTCTAATGCATTCAAATCTTCAGGGTTGAAGATTGCCGGCAAAGCCGCTCTGTTCACAGTTCCATCCGCTTTCATCGCATCTTTCCCAACATTTCTGGTATCGGGAACCTGCTTGGCAAGAACAACAATTTTTAAACCTTTCATTCTATATGTATTTTATCATCAGTTTTTGATGTTGAAGCTAATTGAAGTAATTATCGCAAGTGATAATACATCCACCTTAGAATCAACTAATCACTAATTATTATTTTTTATTCAGGTTTGCTCATCATTCAATTGAATTCATTAAAATCAGAGCTTAGCAAATATAAAGATTAGAGTACTTAAAACAAATCTAGATAGTGAGTGTTCGATCCTAAGAAAATGGCAACAGAACAAAACATCTATCCATCTGTTTTAATGAAATTTAAGCAAAGCTACAACAAATTATTTTGTTTATTCATATTCATCAAATAGAAAGCTGTTTAGGCATTCAAACAGTCAATTATTTACTGAAAAAATTCTTTTACCATCACTTATTTATTCACACAAGTTTTAAACCTAACGAAAAGAGGTCAGTTCAAATAGAAAGAATGCTGGATATAATAAATTCATTATTTTTGGTATTTAATTTATGAATTCGATTGTATGATAACTTTTATAAGTGCAATACTTGCCTTAATTCTTGGATACTTTATTTACGGAAAATTTATAGAACATTTTTTTGGTGCGAATAATAAAATAAAAACACCCGCGGTTCGACTAGGGGATGGCGTTGATTTTATTCCAATGCCGACCTGGAAGATGTTTACCATTCAATTTTTAAATATAGCTGGCTTAGGTCCTATTTTCGGTGCCATTCTTGGCGCAATGTACGGTCCAGTTTCATACATATGGATCGTTTTTGGGTGTATCTTTATGGGAGGTGTACATGATTATTTCTCGGGTATGCTTTCCATTAGAAATGATGGTGCCAGTTTACCTGAAATAGTTGGTAAATATCTAGGAGTAATTGCCAAAATATTATTGGCAATAATAACCTTTGGATTACTAATAATGGTTGGCGTTGCATTTGTTACCGGACCAGCTGGTTTACTAAAAGATTTAACAGGTGGAGGATTGCACTATTGGTTGTACGGAATCTTCGGATATTACTTAATTGCTACTCTACTTCCTATTAATAAGATTATCGGGAAAATATATCCAATATTTGGTGCTGCTTTATTAATTATGGCTTTCAGTATTGCTGGTGTGATGATGTTTAATGGTGCAACAGGAAGTTTACAATTGCATGAATTATCAATTGATCAGTTCAAAAATATGCATGCTAATCCAGTTCAAAACATACTGTACCCAATGATGTTTATTGTAATTTCATGCGGTGCCATTTCTGGTTTTCATTCAACTCAATCACCAATGATGGCTCGTTGTATGAAAAAAGAATCGTATGGTAGACCTGTATTTTACGGAGCAATGATTGCAGAAGGAATTGTAGCTATTATTTGGGCTACGGCAGCTATGAATTTTTTCGGTACAACATCAGATTTAAATTCCACATTTATTTCTGGTCACAATCCAGCTTGGATCGTGAATGAAATCTGTAATACATGGCTAGGTAAGGTAGGAGCTATTTTTGCAATTGTAGGTGTAATTGCCTGTCCTATTACAACTGGTGATACAGCTTTTAGAAGTGCCCGATTAATGATAGCAGATTTATTTAAACTCGAACAAAAATCATTAAAAAGCAGGTTACTAGTATCAATTCCTTTATTTGTTACAGGATTTATTCTATCACAACTCAGCTTTGGTACAATATGGAAGTTTCTTGGCTTATTCAATCAATTGTTAGCGATGGTTATGCTTTGGACAGCTGCTATGTATTTGGTAGAACAAAAGAAAAATCACTGGCTGTTAAGTATTCCAGCAACTTTTATGACGGCGATCTGTTTCACCTACTTTCTAGTTGCACCACATATGAATGGTGGTTTAAATATTGATCTATACCTAGGGTACACAATAGGTATTTTAATAGCATCATTGGCTTTTACCTGGTTCTTATTGATAGCTAAACGTAAAACAAAAAGAATACCGTACAAACTAAAAACATCTACACCTTAAATAAATAACGGAAGCCAATATAGCTTCCGTTTCTTTTTTGTTTTTATGCTTGTCCTGTAGGTCCAAAATTCATTGGAATCACCGGTCCTTGTGGTCCTTGATCTGGCTCTACATTTTTAATCGGTCCATTCATAGCTTCGAATTTACTGATGTTATCCTGAAGAGCAAGCATTAATCTTTTAGCATGCTCAGGAGTTAGAATAATTCGAGATTTAACATCTGCTTTTGGTACTCCAGGCATTACTCTAACAAAATCAACTACAAATTCAGATGATGAATGTGTAATAACTGCAAGGTTTGAATACGTTCCCTGTGCTACTTCCTCGGTTAATTGAATATCTATTTGATTGGATTGCTTTTTATCGCTCATGATAAATTCATTTATAGTTTTAAAAATTGTGTATAGGTAAAATTAGAAAATATATTTTGAATGAAGCATTATAAATGAACAATAAAAAAGGGTGTTTCCAAATTGGAAACACCCTTTTATTTTATAGAGTTCTTATCTTAGAAATCTGATTTGGTCTCAAGAAGTTTTTCATATTCTTCTTTCGCTCCAACAACAACATCTTTGTATTCTCTTAAACCTGTACCAGCAGGAATCAAGTGTCCACAAATAACATTCTCTTTCAAACCTTCAAGTTTATCAATTTTACCGCTAATAGCAGCTTCGTTCAGTACTTTCGTAGTTTCCTGGAACGATGCAGCTGAGATGAAACTCTTAGTTTGAAGAGCTGCACGAGTAATACCTTGCAAAATCTGAGTAGATGTTGCGGCAATAGCCTCACGTCCTTCAACTAATTTCAAATCTCTACGTCTCAAGATAGAATTCACATCTCTAAGCTTTCTAGCAGTTACGATTTGACCAGCTTTCAATTCATCAGAATCACCAGCATCAACAATAACCTTCTTACCGAAAATTTCATCATTTTCCTGCATGAATACCATTTTGTCAATAACTTGTTTTTCTAGGAATTTAGTATCTCCCGGATCAGCGATAATTACTTTACGCATCATCTGGCGTACGATAATCTCGAAGTGCTTATCATTAATTTTCACACCCTGCATACGATATACATCCTGTACCTCGTTCACGATATATTCCTGAACTTTTGTAGGTCCTTTAATAGATAGAATATCTGCTGGTGTTGTAGCACCTTCTGATAACGGAGTACCAGCTCTTACATAGTCATTCTCCTGAACAAGGATTTGCTTAGAAAGAGGTACCAAGTACTTCTTAACATCTCCTGCTTTGGTTGTAACTACAACCTCACGGTTACCACGCTTAATTTTACCGAAAGTAATCTCACCATCAACCTCAGATACAACAGCTGGATTAGATGGATTACGAGCCTCGAATAACTCAGTAACACGAGGAAGACCCCCGGTGATATCACCTGCTTTACCAAGAGCTCTAGGAATCTTAACAACAGACTGACCAGAAACAACCATCTCTCCTTCTGAAACGGAAATGTGAGCACCTACCGGTAAGTTGTAAGATTTTAGTACCTCACCTGATGAGCTTAAGATCTTAACACTTGGGTTTTTAGTCTTATCCTTAGATTCTGTAATTACTTTTTCAGCAAAACCAGTCGCTTCATCAGATTCCTCAGTAAAAGTAACACCTGCGATTAAGTTTTCGAAGGTAACCTTACCAGAGAATTCGGTAACGATCATTGCATTATAGGGGTCCCATTCACAAATAAGATCACCTTTCTTAACATCTTGACCATCCTTAATATACAATTTAGATCCGTAAGGAATTGTATGAGTAGTCAATGTAATGTTTGTATTTTTATCGATAATACGTAATTCTGCCAATCGACCAATAACAACATCGTGCTTAGCTCCTTCTTCAGGAGTATGCTCTACTGTTCTTAATTCTTCAAATTCAGCGTAACCATCGTATTTGGACTCAACAGAGTTTTCGGCAGAAACGTTACCCGCGGTACCCCCTACGTGGAAAGTACGAAGAGTAAGCTGTGTACCCGGCTCACCAATTGACTGAGCTGCAATAACTCCAACTGCTTCACCTTTTTGAACCGCTTTACCTGTTGCAAGATTTCGTCCGTAACATTTAGCACAAACACCTCTTTTTGATTCACAAGTAAGAACTGAACGAATCTCAATTCTTTCGATTGGAGATTTCTCAATAACTTGAGCAATTTCCTCGGTAATTTCAACACCCGACTTGACAATTAAGTCTCCAGAAATAGGATTATAAACATCATGAACGGTAGTTCTACCAAGAATTCTTTCGTATAGTGAAGCTACAACCTCTTCCTGATTCTTAATTGCTGTTGCTGTTAAACCTCTAAGAGTTCCACAATCTTGCTCGTTGATAATTACATCTTGAGCAACATCAACCAAACGACGAGTTAAGTAACCCGCATCAGCAGTTTTAAGAGCCGTATCGGCAAGACCTTTACGCGCACCGTGAGTAGAAATAAAGTACTCAAGAACCGAAAGACCTTCCTTAAAGTTAGAAAGAATTGGATTTTCAATAATCTGACCACCAGTAGCACCTGATTTCTGAGGTTTAGCCATCAGACCACGCATACCACCCAACTGACGAATCTGCTCTCGAGAACCACGGGCTCCTGAATCAAGCATCATGTAAACTGAGTTGAAACCATCGTTATCTGCAGCTAACTGAGTCATCAGTGTTTGAGTTAAGTTCGCATTTACATGCGTCCAAATATCAATAATCTGATTGTAACGCTCGTTGTTGGTAATGAAACCCATATTATAGTTATTCAATACCTCTTCAACCTGAGCATATCCATCAGCTACCAATGATTCTTTTTCAACTGGTACTTTAACATCCGAAAGGTTAAACGATAGTCCACCTTCAAATGCCTTACGATATCCTAAGTCCTTAATATCATCAAGGAATTTAGCACATGCATCAACACCACACTTCTTGAATACATATCCAATAATGTCACGAAGAGCTTTTTTAGTAATCAATTGATTAATAAATCCAGCACCATGAGGAGTAAACTGATTTAAAATAATACGACCAATAGTAGTTTCTACAATAGTATCAACTAACTCATCGTTCTCATTTAAATCTTTAACTTTTACTTTAATCTTACTATGAAGAGCAACAGCTTTCTCATTGAAAGCGATCATAGCCTCTTCTGCAGAGTAAAAAGTTAAACCTTCACCCTTACTACCTTTTCTAGCCTTGGTAATATAATAAAGACCAAGAACCATATCCTGAGAAGGTACAGTTACCGGAGCACCATTAGCTGGATTCAAAATATTGTGAGAACACAACATTAACATTTGAGCCTCTAATACCGCCTCATTACCAAGTGGCAAGTGAACTGCCATCTGGTCACCGTCGAAATCGGCATTGAAACCAGTACATGCTAATGGATGTAGACGAATTGCTTTACCCTCGATTAATTTTGGCTGGAATGACTGAATACCTAAACGGTGAAGAGTAGGAGCACGGTTAAGAAGAACCGGATGTCCTTTCAGTACATTTTCCAAAATATCCCAAACTACAGGATCTTTACGGTCAACAATTTTCTTTGCTGACTTAACAGTCTTTACAATACCACGTTCGATCAACTTACGAATTACGAAAGGCTTGTAAAGTTCTGCTGCCATATCCTTAGGCAAACCACATTCGTGCATTTGCAAATCCGGTCCTACAACAATTACCGAACGTGCAGAATAGTCAACACGCTTACCCAACAAGTTCTGACGAAAACGACCTTGCTTACCTTTCAAAGAATCTGAAAGAGATTTTAAAGGACGATTATTTTCAGTCTTAACTGCATTCGATTTACGTGAGTTATCGAATAATGAATCAACAGATTCCTGAAGCATACGTTTTTCGTTACGTAAGATTACTTCTGGAGCTTTGATTTCAATTAATCTTTTTAGACGATTGTTACGAATAATTACTCTTCGGTATAAATCGTTCAAATCCGATGTCGCAAAACGACCACCATCCAAAGGTACCAATGGACGCAATTCTGGTGGAATTACAGGAACAACTTTTACAATCATCCACTCAGGACGGTTAATTCCTTGCGAATCACGGAAAGCCTCAACAACTTGAAGACGCTTTAATGCTTCATTTTTACGCTGCTGCGATGTTTCAGTATTTGCTTTATGACGCAAATCGTAAGATAATGCATCAAGATCTAAACGACCTAGCAAACTGTACAAAGCATCCGCACCCATTTGTGCGATAAATTTATTTGGATCATCATCATCCAAATATTGATTCTCAGCAGGAAGTTCATCAAGAATATCAAGATACTCCTCCTCTGTTAAGAAATCTAAATATTTTATACCATCAGCTGATTTAATACCAGCATTAATCACGACATAACGTTCGTAATAAATGATAGAATCAAGCTTTTTGGTTGGTAATCCCAAAAGATAACCAATTTTATTCGGTAACGATTTGAAATACCAAATGTGTGCTACAGGTACAACCAACTGGATGTGTCCCATACGCTCACGTCTAACCTTTTTCTCGGTTACCTCTACCCCGCATCGGTCACAAACAATACCACGATAACGGATACGCTTGTACTTACCACAATGACACTCATAATCTTTAACAGGACCGAAAATTCTTTCACAGAATAATCCGTCGCGTTCCGGCTTATAAGTACGATAATTGATGGTTTCAGGCTTTAAAACTTCGCCGCTCGATCTTTCTAGAATCTCTTCAGGTGAAGCAAGACTGATAGAGATTTTTGTAAAACTGCTCTTTACTTGTTTATCTCTTCTGAATGCCATATGTTGAAAATTAGGAAATTAACAAAATAATTCAATAAAAGTGAATGTACGAAGAATCGCACATTCACTTTATAATAAGGCTTATACTAATTTAACGCTCAAGCCAAGACCTCTTAATTCGTGTAACAACACGTTTAGAGATTCCGGAATACCCGGATTTGGCATAGGATCACCTTTAACGATTGATTCGTATGCTTTCGCACGACCAATAACATCATCCGACTTAACGGTTAGGATTTCCTGTAGAATATGGGCTGCCCCGAAGGCTTCAAGTGCCCAAACCTCCATCTCACCAAAACGCTGACCACCAAACTGAGCTTTACCTCCAAGAGGCTGCTGAGTAATCAATGAATAAGGTCCGATAGAACGAGCATGCATCTTGTCATCAACCATGTGACCAAGTTTCAGCATATAGATAATACCAACTGTTGCTGGCTGATCAAAACGCTCACCTGTTCCTCCATCGTGAAGATAAGCTTTACCGAATGCAGGAACACCTGCCTTGTCAGTATAACTTGTAATCTCATCTAATGAAGCACCATCGAAAATAGGAGTAGCAAACTTCAAATCAAGCTCTTTACCTGCCCATCCAAGTACAGTTTCAAATACCTGTCCAAGGTTCATACGAGAAGGTACACCAAGAGGGTTCAAACAAATATCAACAGTAGTTCCATCTTCTAGGAAAGGCATATCTTCATCTCTAACAACTCTAGAAACAATACCTTTATTACCGTGACGACCTGCCATCTTATCACCAATCTGCAATTTACGTTTCTTAGCTACGTAAACTTTCGCCATTTGAATAATACCCGCAGGCATTTCATCACCAATGGTTACATTGTATTTCTTACGCTTATTAAAACTTTCAAGCTCCTTATATTTAATAATATAATTATGTAGAAGTTTCTTGATCGTTTCATTCTTCTCCTTATCGGTAGTCCACTTGTTAGGATTGATATCCATATAGTTAATATCCATAAGAAGTTTCTGAGTAAACTTCACTCCTTTAGGAATAATATCAACACTTAAGTAGTCTTTAACACCTTGCGATGTTTTACCGTTAACAAGAATAAAAAGTTTGTCAACCAAACGATTCTTCAACTCGCTAACCTGCTTTACCAATTCTTCATCCAACTTCTGAATAAGTGGCTTGTCAGATTGCTTAGATTTACGGTCACGAATCGAACGAGAGAATAATTTCTTTTCAATAATAACTCCGCGTAATGAAGGAGAAGCTTTTAAAGAAGCATCTTTTACATCACCAGCTTTATCACCAAAAATAGCTCTCAATAATTTTTCTTCCGGAGAAGGATCAGATTCTCCTTTAGGAGTAATCTTACCAATAAGGATATCACCTGGTTCTACGTTAGCACCAATTCTGATCAATCCATTCTCATCAAGATTACGAGTTGCATCTTCACTTACGTTTGGAATATCAGAGGTTAACTCTTCCATACCACGCTTCGTGTCACGCACTTCTAGAGTGTATTCGTCAACATGAACTGATGTAAATACATCATCTTTAACGATACGTTCTGAAATTACGATAGCATCCTCATAGTTGTAACCTTTCCAAGGCATAAACGCAACTTTAAGGTTACGTCCTAGAGCTAACTCACCATCTTGCGTAGCATAACCGTGAGTCATAATCTGTCCTTCAACAACCTTTTGTCCTTTTGTTACAATAGGTTTAAGGTCAATTGTAGTTCCCTGGTTGGTTTTTCCGTATTTCGGAAGATTATATGTTCTTGTGTCTCCTTCGAAACTAACAAATGATTCCTCTTCAGATCGTGCATATTTAACAACAATCTTATTTGCGTCAACAAATTCAATTACACCTTCACCATGAGCGGCGATTTGCGTTCTTGAATCACGAACAAGATCACCTTCCAAACCTGTTCCTACAATAGGAGATTCTGGTTTGATAACCGGTACAGCCTGACGCATCATATTAGATCCCATCAACGCACGGTTAGCATCATCATGCTCAAGGAAAGGAATTAAAGAAGCTGCAATAGAAGCAATCTGGTTAGGAGCAACATCCATCAAATCGATATTATCAATTTCCTCAAATGGGAAGTCACCATCCTTTCGAGACTTAGCTTTAGGATTAACAAATGTCCCATCTTCATTTAGTGGAGCATTCGCCTGAGCGATAGTTAAACCTTCTTCTTCTTCTGCTGATAAATATCCAACTCCATCAGACGATAAATCAACTTTACCATCAACTACCTTACGGTACGGAGTTTCAATAAATCCAAGATTATTAATTTTTGCAAACACACAAAGAGAAGAGATCAAACCAATATTTGGTCCCTCAGGTGTCTCAATCGGACAAAGACGTCCGTAGTGAGTGTAGTGTACATCTCGAACCTCGAAACCTGCTCTTTCACGGGAAAGACCACCAGGTCCTAATGCCGACATTCTACGTTTGTGTGTAATCTCAGCAAGTGGATTCGTTTGATCCATGAACTGTGATAATGCATTCGTTCCAAAGAAAGAATTAATCACTGAAGACAAAGTCTTAGAATTGATCAAATCAATAGGAGTAAACACCTCGTTATCACGAACATTCATTCTCTCGCGAATTGTTCTAGCCATACGAGCTAAACCAACACCGAACTGAGTATAAAGTTGTTCACCAACTGTTCTAACACGACGATTACTTAAGTGGTCAATATCATCCACATCAGTACGCGCGTTCAACAATTTGATTAGGTACTTAATAATTTCAATAATGTCTTCCTTAGTCAATACTTTGGTGTCACCATCAGTATTAAGACCAAGTTTTTTATTTATGCGATATCTACCAACATCACCTAAATCATATCTCTTATCAGAGAAGAATAGTTTATCGATAACGTCACGTGCTGTAGCCTCATCTGGTGGCTCAGAGTTACGTAACTGACGATAAATGTGAAGAACAGCTTCTTTTTCAGAGTTACAAGGATCTTTCTGCAATGTATTATAGATAATTGCATAATCCGCTAAATTTTGTTCTTCTTTATGAAGCAAAATTGTTTTTGTACCTGATTCAAGAATTTCTTCTATATGTTCTGGTTCGATTATTGTCTCACGATCAATAACCACCTCATTACGTTCGATTGATACTACCTCTCCCGTATCCTCGTCAACAAAGTCTTCAATCCATGACTTAAGAACACGAGCAGCAAGTTTTCTACCAACGATTTTTTTCAAACCGGTTTTAGAAACCTTGATTTCATCGGCAAGGTCGAAAATCTCTAGGATCTCCTTATCACTTTCGTAACCAATGGCACGAAGAAGTGTTGTAACAGGAAGTTTTTTCTTACGGTCGATGTAAGCAAACATGACATTATTAATGTCGGTTGCAAACTCGATCCAGGAACCTTTGAAAGGAATAATTCTGGCAGAATATAACTTGGTTCCATTTGCGTGTACACTTTGCCCAAAGAATACACCAGGTGAACGGTGAAGCTGAGAAACAACTACACGTTCTGCTCCGTTAACTACAAAAGTACCTTTTTCGGTCATGTAAGGAACAGTTCCAAGATATACATCCTGAATCACTGTGTCAAAATCCTCATGCTCCGGATCAGTACAGTAAAGTTTTAGTTTAGCTTTCAGCGGTACACTGTAAGTTAAACCTCTTTCAATACATTCTTCGATTGAGTAGCGGGGCGGATCAACAAAATAGTCGAGAAACTCCAGTACGAAGTTATTTCGTGTATCTGTAATTGGAAAATTCTCGCTAAATACCTTAAATAATCCTTCGTTCGTTCTTTTCTCTGGAGTAGTTTCCAACTGAAAAAAGTCTTGAAAAGATTTTAATTGTACTTCCAAAAAATCAGGATATAATAACTGATTTTTACTTGAAGCAAAACTAATTCTTTGACTAATAGTATTTGAAGACATTTACTTAAAATTAATTGAACCTAAACGATAATAAACAACAAAAAGGCTTAGAGTACCTAACTGGTACTCTAAACCAAAATAACCTTATATATAGGTTTTAGCGCTTCTATTTAAGTTCAACTTCAGCTCCAGCTTCTTCTAATTGTGCTTTAAGTGCTTCAGCTTCTTCTTTAGAAACTTTTTCTTTCAATGGAGCTGGTGCAGCATCAACTGCAGCCTTAGCTTCCTTAAGACCTAAACCAGTTAATTCTTTAACCAATTTCACAACAGCTAGTTTAGAACCACCAGCAGCTTTAAGAATTACGTCAAACTCAGTTTGTTCTGCAGCACCACCATCAGCACCAGCAGCTGGTCCAGCTACAACTGCAGCAGCAGCAGCAGGCTCAATTCCGTATTCTTCTTTTAGAATCTCAGCTAACTCACTTACTTCCTTAACAGTCAAATTAACTAATTCTTCTGCAAACTTTTTTAAATCTGCCATTTTCCTTCAGTTTTTAAATTTAATTTACTAATATATTACTCTTTTTCTGAAAGTGTTTTCACAACACCAGCAAGGATATTCTTTCCCGATTCCAATGAAGAAATAACGTTCTTGATTGGTGACTGTAATAACGCCACGATATCTCCAACAAGTTCTTCTTTAGACTTAATAGTGCTAAGAGCTTCAAGCTCGTTATCACCAACGTAAATCGACTCTTCAACATAAGCCGCTTTCAGGATAGGTTTATCATGTCCCTTACGGAACTCTTTGATAAGCTTTGCAGGAAGGTTTCCTGTATCTGTAAGCATAAGAGAGGTTGCTCCCTTAAGTACATCATTCAATCCTTCAAACTCTCCTTCTGCTCTTTCCAAAGCATTTCTAAGAAGTGTGTTTTTTACAACAACCAACTTAATATCTTTCTCGAAACACGCTCTACGAAGTGCAGAAGTGTCTTCGGCATTCATTTCTGAAATGTCCGTCAGATAAAAGTGATTTGAAGCATTGATTTCTTCCGTCAAGCTATCAATAATCTGAATTTTTTCTTCCCTTTTCATGATTACTAAGGTCTTGATTAAAAATTAAAATTAGTCAAGTGATTTTGGATCCAACTGGATACCAATACTCATTGTGCTTGACAGGTATACACTCTTCACATAAGTTCCTTTTGCAGCAGATGGCTTAAGCTTATTGATAATGCCAACAAATTCCTTAGCATTTTCTTTAATCTTATCTGCATCAAAAGATACTTTACCGATTGATGAGTGAATAATACCGTATTTATCGACCTTAAAATCAATTTTACCAGCTTTCACTTCGGTAACTGCTTTAGCAATGTCCATTGTTACTGTACCAGATTTAGGATTTGGCATTAAACCACGAGGTCCTAAAACTCGTCCTAAAGCACCAACTTTCGCCATTACAGTAGGCATTGTGATGATAACATCAACATCAGTCCATCCACCTTTGATTTTGGCAACGTAATCGTCAAGACCAACATAGTCAGCCCCAGCAGCTTTAGCTTCTTCTTCCTTATCAGGAGAACATAAAACTAAAACACGAACTTCTTTACCAGTACCATGAGGAAGAGTAACCACACCACGTACCATTTGGTTAGCTTTTCTTGGGTCAACTCCTAAGCGAATATCCATATCCACTGAGGCATCAAATTTGGTAGATGTAATCTCCTTAACCAATTTTGCTGCTTCATCGATAGAATATAGCTTATCAGTATCCACTTTTTCTGAAGCTAACTTTCTATTTTTTGTTAGTTTACCCATTTTAAGTGCAGTATTTTAAAATTATTGATTAAGTGGATTATCACCTGAAATTGTGACACCCATACTTCTTGCCGTACCAGCTACCATACTCATGGCGCTCTCTACTTTAAAAGCATTTAAATCTTTCATTTTCCCCTCTGCAATCGCACGTACCTGATCCCAAGTAATAGAACCAACTTTTTTACGATTAGATTCAGGAGAACCTGATTTTAATTTTGCAGCTTCTAAAATTTGTACAGCTACTGGAGGAGTTTTTGTAATAAATTCAAATGAACTATCAGAATAAACAGTAATCACAACAGGGATTACTTTTCCAGCCTGATCTTGAGTTCTTGCATTGAATTGCTTACAAAAATCCATAATATTTACCCCTTTAGCACCTAATGCCGGTCCTACTGGGGGTGAAGGATTTGCAGCACCACCTTTGATCTGCAATTTGATTAATCCTGCAACTTCTTTAGCCATAGCTTTACTTTTCTAAAAGATTTAATTATTCTTTTTCTACTTGCATGAAACTTAATTCCAAAGGTGTTTTACGTCCGAAGATTTTCACCATAACTTTTAGCTTTTTCTTCTCTGCATTCACCTCTTCAATCACGCCAGTAAAACCATTAAATGGTCCATCAGTCACTTTAACCATTTCACCAACATAATAAGGAATACTAATTTCCTCATCTTTGCCAGCCAGTTCATCGACCTTACCCAGTATGCGGTTCACTTCTGACATACGCATAGGAGTTGGATCGCCGCCTTTTGTATCCCCCAGGAAGCCAATCACATTCGTAATATTACGAAGGATGTGAGGAATTTCTCCAACGAGTGCTGCTTCAATAAGAATGTAACCAGGAAGGAAAATTCTTTCCTTACTAATTTTCTTACCGTTGCGCACCTGAAACACTTTTTCGGTAGGAATGAGAACCTGTGACACATACTCCTGTAGACCAAGATTAGAAATTTCACTATCAATATATTCCTTGACCTTCTTTTCTTTTCCTCCTACAGTCCTTAGAACATACCATTTTCTATCAATTTCAACCATCTTTCTCTAATAAGGAATTAGTGTAACATATTGTATATAACATCCATCAAGTTCTTAAACCCCAAATCCATTACGAAAATCGCAAGTGCAATAATAGTGGAAGCAATCATAACTACAATCGCACTACTTTGAAGCTCAGACCATGATGGCCAAGATACTTTCTGAACTAGTTCTTTATAAACTTCTTCAATGTAAATTTTTAGTTTCATAAGGCAAAATTTGTCTTTGCACGGGAGGAGAGACTCGAACTCCCGACACCTGGTTTTGGAGACCAGTGCTCTACCAACTGAGCTACACCCGTCTATAAGAAGACCGATCCGGTTTCCCGGATCAATCTTATATATGTTCTAATTACTCAACGATTTCAGTAATCTGACCAGCACCTACAGTTCTACCACCTTCACGGATAGCGAAACGTAGACCTAAATCACAAGCTACTGGAGTAATCAACTCAACGTTGATAGTAACATTATCACCTGGCATTACCATTTCAACACCTTCTGGAAGAGTAATCTCACCAGTTACATCAAGAGTTCTGATATAGAACTGAGGACGGTACTTGTTATGGAATGGAGTGTGACGTCCACCTTCTTCTTTTTTCAATACGTAAACCTCAGCCTTAATCTTAGTATGAGGAGTAATTGTGTTAGGGTGACAGATAACCATACCACGCTTGATAGCAGATTTATCAATACCTCTTAACAATAGACCTACGTTATCACCAGCTTGACCTTCGTCCAAAATCTTACGGAACATCTCAACACCAGTACAAACAGTTTTCATACCTTCTGCACCAAGACCAATGATCTGTAATTCTTCACTAGTTTTAACGATACCAGTCTCAATACGACCTGTAGCAACAGTACCACGACCAGTAATAGAGAATACATCTTCAACTGGCATTAAGAAAGCCTTATCTACATCACGTGGAGGAAGTGGAATCCAAGTATCCACAGCTTCCATCAACTCCATGATTTTATCTTCCCACTCAGTCTCACCGTTCAAACCACCTAATGCAGAACCTGCAATAATAGGAGTGTTATCACCATCAAACTCGTAAAAATCTAACAATTCACGAACTTCCATCTCAACTAATTCTAGCATCTCTTCATCGTCAACCATGTCAACTTTGTTTAAGAATACTACAATTTTAGGTACATTTACCTGACGAGCTAAAAGGATATGCTCGCGAGTCTGTGGCATAGGACCATCAGTCGCAGCACAAACCAAAATAGCACCATCCATCTGAGCAGCACCAGTTACCATATTCTTCACGTAATCCGCGTGACCTGGACAGTCAACGTGAGCATAGTGACGATTAGCAGTTTGGTATTCTACGTGAGCAGTATTAATAGTAATACCTCTTTCTTTCTCCTCTGGAGCATTATCGATAGAATCGAAAGATGCAACTTCTGAAAGACCTCTTTTCGCCAACACTGTAGTGATAGCAGCAGTTAAGGTAGTTTTACCGTGGTCAACGTGACCGATAGTACCGATATTTACGTGTGGTTTTGACCTGTCAAAATGTTCTTTAGCCATAACTCAATAAGTTAATTAAATATTAGACAACAATTAAAAACAATATTTTAAATCCATTGGTTAATAATGAGCAATAAACTCAAAATTTCGACAACCAATAAAGTGTGAGCGGGAAACGAGACTCAAACTCGCGACCCTCAGCTTGGAAGGCTGATGCTCTATCAACTGAGCTATTCCCGCATAAAAGAAATCATACAATTCCTTTCATTCAAAGTGGGGAGAGCAGGATTCGAACCTACGAAGACGAAGTCAGCGGAGTTACAGTCCGCCCCAGTTGGCCACTTTGGTATCTCCCCAAATATATTTTAAACAGAGCCGATGGAGGGACTCGAACCCACGACCTGCTGATTACAAATCAGCTGCTCTAGCCAGCTGAGCTACATCGGCAAAATGCAAACCACTTATTTAACAAGGCATAGATTTCCCTGAAAATGGTCTGCAAATGTAAAAATATTTTAAATTTATAACAAAATAATCATGTGTTTTTTATAATTATTTTGCGCGAAGCTTTTCTTTGTGTTTCACCACCTGCTTTCGTAGTGCCTCAATGGCAGAATCTGTTGATTCTTCGAATGTCTTACTTTGCTTTTTTGCAAAAAAATCGCCACCCTTCACATTAAGGCTAACTTCAACAATTTTATTTTCTGCACTCGCAGCTTTCTCAACTTTAAGAAACACTTCCGCTCCAAGCACATCATCATTAAGCTTCATTATTTTTTCAAGCTTGCTCTCAATAAAATTCTCCAACTTTACATCAGCCACAAAACCGATAGATTGAATATTTATATTCATACTTATTCCTCCAAAATTTATGCTCTCGGATGAGCTTGTTTGTATATATTATTTAAACGCTCGAATGAAGTATGAGTATAAATCTGCGTTGCTGAAAGATTGGAATGACCCAGCAATTCTTTAACAGCATTTAATTCCGCACCATTATTTAATAAATGAGTTGCGAAAGTATGCCTCAAGACATGCGGACTCCGCTTTGTCATTGTTGTAATTTTAGATAAATGTTTAACCACTACCCTATACAACAATTTTTCGTAAACAGGCACCCCCTTTTTAGTTACAAAAAGAAAATCATTCCCGCGATCAAAAGTCTTTTGTTTCACATCAAGATATTCATCAAGAAGATCTTCTAAACTTTTACTTATCGGAATGATTCTTTCCTTATTTCTTTTTCCTAATACTTTCACCAAAGATGTTCCACGATCAAAATCATTTTCCTTAAGATTCATCAATTCAGACAATCTCATTCCAGTCTGATAAAACAACTCAAGAATAAATCTATCTCGAACACCTTCGAAACCTCCACCAAAATCAATTTCTCGCAAAAGCAACATTGAATGCTCTCCAACAAAACCTGGCAATTTCTTTGCTTGCTTGGGTCCCACCACACGATCCATTGGATTCGATTCCACAAGTGATTCCCTCAACAGGTATTTAAAATATGATTTTAACGAGGATAATTTCCTATTTACAGTACGTGAACTATTTCCATCATTCATTAAAAAAACGATCCACTTCCGCACATCTTTAAAACTAGCCTCTTCTATTTCCAAACCTAACTCTTCTCTTGATAAAAATTCATCAAACTGAGTTAAATCACAGTCATAAGACAGAATAGTATGTACAGAATATCGTTTTTCGTATTGCAAATAAGATAGAAAAGATTCCTTAAAACTCATACATCCGGGATATTTATCCGTCAGGATAATCCAAGATACAAAAAATTAAGATATCAAGGAACTAATCCAAAAAAAAATCAATCTTCAGCTTGTTGCATTGCTTGAACATAGATTGCATGTAATTTCTCTTCTCTTCTTTTGATAGATGGTTTTTTATAAACCTGTCTTCCTCTAAGTTCTTTAATTACACCAGTTTTTTCAAATTTTCTTTTGAATTTTTTCAAGGCTCTTTCAATGTTTTCGCCTTCTTTCATAGGAATAACAATCATAATTTTCTCCTTTAAATTTTATGTTTTTCTAAGTGAGCCGCAAATTTATCAATTCAATCAGTATTATTCAAATTTATTTCAATAAAAGTATCGAAATTCTCTCCTTCTTAAGAAATTAGATCAAAAATACGACTGTGCAAAGTTAGAAAATAAGCTGTTCTTTCTCAAATATCTCTAATCATTTTAATCTAATGAAAGATAAGGAGATAATTTACCAAATATTGAATCAGACAACAACCCCTTATCCCTCAACTCCTCAACAGAGTTAAAATCTCCCATTCTATGCCGATATCGTACAATATCATTTGCAATTCTATCCTTTATATAAGGATGACTTTTTAATTTATCTTTATTAAAAGAATTTATTCCCATTTTTAAAATTAATGAAGAATCAACAGTAATTAATCCTGAAAACCGTAAATAACGCTCCTTTGAAATCCCATAAACTTCAATTAATTGTTTCTTATTTGAATAACCACCCAATAACTTCCGATATTTTATAATTCGACTGGATAATACTTTTCCTATTCCTGGCAATTTTTTTAATTCACTAGTATCACTACTATTCAATTCAATCAATTTATATTCTTTATCAATTTTCTCAGGAATAACTAAATCGATATTTATATATGGCATCAGTACTAAAAGTTTAGCAGAATCAAAACCATATACCTTCTTAAGATCTTTAGCCTCTTTAAAACTACCACCTTTCTCTATGTACTTTTGAATCCGATTGGCAATTTTACTATCTACACCTAAACTATCCCAACCAGAATAAGATAAAGTATTGGGATCGAATGGAAACAGATAAGATATTTTCGACACCTTTTTTGACTTATACCTATTCACAGTCTGTATTTTCTTGAAAGTAATATATTCATCAAGTAGATTTAAATCTTCATTTGTGAAACCATAAATCTTAAGCAAATCACCCTTCTTATAAAAAATGCCTCCTGCTTTTCGATATCTTATTAAATTTTTTATTTGAAAATTAGACAAGCCCAATTGATTTAGTTGAACTTCCGTTACGGAATTAGGATCGAAAGAAAAGTAATTGTATTGATTCTGTTTCGATTTTGATTGTTCGATAGAAGAAATTAAAGATTGAATCTCTTGATGCCTATCCTCAATCAATATTTTCGATTTGGAATTAGATGAATTAATAAAGACTGGTATAACATATACAGCCAACAATATAATAACAAGGATCACTAATCCTCTTTTTTCTGATGCTGAGTACGAAAAGTATTCTTTTATGATTTTTCTTATTTTCATAAATCAAAAAAAAGTGCTACTGAAAAAGTAACACTTAACAATATATAAAAAAGAAAATTCTTAACCAAAATTTAGCACTTCAATACCATTTAAAAATACAATTGCGATTGCAGCCGGTGCAATAAATCTAACCAAGAAGATAAAAATATTCAAAACAGATTTTATTACTCTGGAACCTTTTGAAAGTTCATCCTGGATTGTATCTTTTCCCAAATACCAGCCAACAAACAAAGAGATAAATAAACCACCCAAAGGAAGTAGCATATTTGCTGAAATCCAATCGAGCAAATCGAAGAAATTCAAATTAAAAAACTTGTATTCTCCTAAAATACCCATAGACAATGAGCAAAATACTCCAACAATTGAAATCAACACCGCACTAATAATTGTAGCAGTTTTTCGTTTAATCTTTAATTCTTCTTTAAAATAGGCAACAACTACCTCAAGTATAGAAATTGATGAAGTTAAAGCAGCGACAGTAAGCAAAAGAAAAAATAAAATAGAGAAGAAGTATCCACCAGGCATTTGCTGAAATACATTAGGCAAAGTTATAAATACCAATCCAGCTCCTTTATCGGGTTCTATCCCAAAGGCAAAAACTGCAGGGAATATCGCAACTCCAGCAAGAATAGCGATTACTGTATCGGCAATTGTAACCTGTACAGCCGTTTTTGTAAGATTATTTTTATCACTAACATAGGACCCATAAGTAATTAAAGTCCCCATTCCCAAACTTAAAGAAAAGAAAGCATGACCTAAAGCACTCAATACCCCTTCAGCGGTTAATTTTGAAAAATCAGGATAAAACAAAAATTTTAATCCTTCTGAAGCTCCTTCTAATGTCACCGCCCGTAAACCTAAAACGATAATGATCAAGACTAGTAATGGCATTAAAAATTTCGCATATTTTTCTATACCATCTTTAACACCAACAATTACAATTGCCATGGTTAAAATCATAAAGAACAATTGATACAAAACCGGAGTTAAGGGCAATTCTGTAAAATTAACAAACATTGTTTCTAACTCTCCGGGACTTTGAGAAGCAAAACTATTTGACAATGCTTTTATCACATAATCAATGCTCCATCCAGCTACAACACCATAGAAAGCTAAAATCATAAATGCAGCTGCAACGCCAAGCATTCCAACAAATTTCCAAGGAGATCCTGGAGCTAATTTTTTAAATGCACCAAAAGCATTACTTCTTGATCTGCGCCCAATTGTAAATTCAGATAGCATAACAGGCAAACCAATAAGTGCAATAAAACCGAGATATACGAATAAAAAAGCACCTCCTCCATACACACCAGTTATGTATGGGAATTTCCATATATTTCCTAAGCCAACAGCCGATCCTGCTGCAGCAGCAATTACTCCAAACTTACTAGCAAACAGATCACGGGCTTGCGAGGATTTTTTATTCATACAAAACTATTTTTATTAGAAATTTTAGCGCAAGTCCAAATTTGCAAAATTAAAGTTCCAATTCCTAAAAGCTTCACATTTTTAGAACATCTATAAACAAAAAAGACCCGGATTAAATCCGGGTCTTCTTTAAAAATATTTTAATCGATTAGTTACGACCAACTGCATTCAAATCGTTGAATGCCTGAACAAGACGATCTTTCATCGAAACTTCACCTGCACGCATCCAAACACGTGGGTCATAAAATTTCTTATTTGGCTTATCGTCACCATCAGGGTTACCAATCTGACCTTGTAAATAATCATGATTCTTAGCTTCGAACTCACGGATGCCATTCCAACAAGCCCACTGAGTATCTGTATCGATATTCATTTTAATTACACCGTAAGAAATCGCTTCACGAATTTCTTCTAGGCTTGAACCTGATCCACCGTGGAAAACAAAATCAACAGTATTGTTTGCTACTGAGTATTTTTCAGAAATAAATGACTGAGAATTCAATAATATTTTTGGAGTTAAAACAACGTTCCCTGGCTTATAAACACCATGAACATTACCAAAAGAAGCTGCAATAGTAAAACGTGAAGATACTTTTAATAAAGTTTCATAAGCTAAAGCTACATCTTCTGGCTGAGTATACAACAATGAATTGTCCATATCTGTATTATCAACACCATCTTCTTCACCACCAGTACAACCCAATTCAATTTCAATTGTCATACCGATTTTATCCATGCGCTCTAAATATTTTGCACATGTTCCGATGTTCTCCTCAAGAGATTCTTCAGATAAATCTAACATATGAGAACTAAACAAAGGCTTACCGCATTGAGCAAAAAATTCTTCACCAGCAGTCAACAATCCGTCGATCCAAGGTAATAATTTTTTTGCAGCATGATCGGTATGAAGAATTACTGGAATACCATAATGCTCCGCTACTGCATGTACATATTTAGCACCTGCAATTGCTCCAATAATAGCAGCGCTTTGTCCTTCTGCCTTCATTCCTTTACCTGCAAAAAATGAAGCCCCACCATTCGAGAACTGAATAATGATAGGAGAATTAACCTCTTTAGCAGCTTCTAAAGCAGCATTAATAGAGTTAGTTCCTACTACATTTACAGCTGGAATTGCAAAACCTTCTTCTTTAGCAACCTGAAATAATTTTTGCACATCATCACCGGTAACCACACCCGGTTTAACAACATCTAATACTCGTTTCATAATAATATAATTTATCGGATAGTTCTTAAAAAAATCTTTGGAAAGTTCAATTTTACCACGAAGTTAAAAAGAAATAATAGAATTTGCACCGTTTTGGCAATAAGAAAATTACGCAAACGAATGCAATTTAAAAAGGATAACCAATACCAATATTGAATGTCAGCTGAGAGAATTTAAATGGACGATTTGCTATGATCCATCTTTCGCTCTCACTTAAAGATGGATCACGTAATTTTAATCCTAAATCTAATCTAAAAAGAATAAAGTTTAAATCAACACGGGTACCAAAGCCTGTCCCTAAAGCAATTTCTTTATAAAATCGATTAAATTGAAAATCGGCTCCCCCTCTATCGTCCTTTTCCGAAATAGCCCAAATATTTCCTGCATCAAGAAATAGTGCACCTTCTAATGCCCAGAACAGTTTAAATCGATATTCAATATTCGCCTCCAACTTAAAGTCTGCCGTATTGTTTGGATAGGTTGCATCTTTGTCTATATACGAACCTGGACCTAATGAACGTACTTGCCAAGCTCGAATACCATTAGCCCCACCTGAAAAATAACTTTTTTCAAAAGGCAAAACTTTTAAATTTCCATAAGGATATCCAAGTCCGACAAATAAACGATATACCATTGTATTGGCACTATTAATATGCTTATTAAAACGGTATTCTATATCTCCTTTTAAATATTGTGCATATCTAATTCCTAAAAAGTCATGATAGGTTCCTTCCAATTCGCCATTTGAATTGTAATCATTTGTCTCCGATCTACCAAGCAAATTATCTATCGCTTTAAGGGAATTTCCCGCCACTTCAAAATTAAGCCTTAGGTAATTGTAATCTCTTGGTATATTTATATTCTGATCATTATAAGTGTAAGAATATCGAGTCGTTGCGATTACGTGATCTGTAAATGAATTCTGAATGTATAAATTATCGATATCATCCAAAAAATCATCACTTAAATCTTTTACATCCACAAAATTAAGCTCAACCAAATTTAAAGTATGTCTTGTATATTTTGATGATTTCCAAAAATACCCAAAACTCGCATCTGCAATAGTACGTGTATAATCTGGGCGCTTTTGATAATTATACGACATTGAGAATACCGTCCGTGGATTATATGATTTTCGAAATTTCTCAACATTAAAAAAGGGCATCAAAAATTTAGGAATACTTAATTTAGACTCAACACCATATTCAGAAGAATTAAAATCTGTTTGCTCATTTGCTTTTACAGTCTCTCTAGCTGTCGAAAATTGCACATCCAAAATTTCAGCTCCTCCAAACAAATTTTTATGCTGATAATTCAGATTTCCTGCAAATCCAATATTTCCAGAAGAATTTGTTCCTTCCAATTCAAATGAATAATACTGTAAATTATGTGGTGTTAACTGAATTATACAATTCAACTGACCATAAGTGCTATCAACATTATTCTTACTTTCTTCGAATTTTATATTTAAAAATTTAAATTGATTTAAAGACTGAAGCCTACTGTAAGTTTGCTCAACAGTAGTCAAATTATAAGTATCTTCCTTTTTAATCAATACTGATGATAAAAGAACTTCAGGTTTGATATTTAATTTTTTCCTGAATATAAAATCTACCCCTCTATGCGATAAAGTGTCTAATTCTAAAAGGTAAGTTGAATCATTCGTCAAAACCATTTTAGGGTCATATTCAGTAAATATTTGAACTTTGTTGATCTTATATTTTTTTCTTGCTTTTTCATCTTCAGGAGTCTTTAAACCAACAAAGACATCCATTTGTTGCTGCTTATTGGTACTATCCATCATAAAATGGATATACTCTCTTGAAAAATTAAAATACCCCTGATTCTTAAGAAGTTTAAAAATCCTCATTCTTTCTTCACCTAAAACATCAGAATCTACTTTTCCTCCAGTTTTTAATTCAGAATTTTCACTATCATCAGCAACATAATTTCGAATTAATGTCGAATCCGGCATCTCCTCTTCTTTTTGATGTGCAGTCAAGAAATTATATGGTACCTCTTCTGGCTTGTGATATACATTACGATATCGGTAGGGTTTGTTGGCTGTTATATTGTAATAAACTTTAGCTTTCTTTTTTCTAAAGGCTACAGAATCTGTTACAACTGCATTATAATATCCTTTTTTCTTAAGGTATAATTGTAACTGAGTTAATGACCTTTGCGTTTGAAAATCTTCATACACAACTGGTTCCTCACCAATCCTTTGCAACCACTTATTGAAGCCTTTTTCTTTATTTTTTCCTGATAAATTATACAATCCTAAATGAAAACGCCACATTCCCAAAATTTTCAAATTGGGTTTTTGCTTTACATTTCTCTTCAAATCACTTGTTGATATAGAATTATCATCTATTTTAACAACAACTTTATTTAACAGATATTCATTCTCGCCCACATACTTTGTGGTAGAACAAGAAGCAAAGCCAAGAAGCAGACTCAGCAATAAAATTAAAATCGGGAAATTATAACTACTTTTGTATTTTAAAATTGATTCCAAGAATATAGAGCGTATTTTCGTTTAAAATACCACAAAGATACTTAACTTCAGTGATATATTTTTGGACAAACCAGGCTTTCATTAACAAATTTTCAAATAAATTACCGTGCTGTCAAAAAATCAAATCAAGTTAATTAACAGTTTACAAAAGAAAAAATACCGAGATCAACATCAACTTTTCGTTGCAGAGGGAGATAAACTGGTTATTGATTTGTTGCAATCAGGTATTGAAGCAAATTTTCTAATCTATTCTAAAGATTGGAAAAACACACATTCAAGCACTCATTTTAAAAATATTGAGACAAGAATTGAAACAGATTCATCTCAACTTAAAAAAATTAGCACACTTAAAAACCCATCACCTGTATTAGGTGTATTTAATATACCTAAAATAGAACTGAATACTAAAACCATTTCAAATAGTTTATCAATTGTTTTAGATGACGTTCAAGATCCAGGAAATTTGGGAACTATTATTCGCATAGCTGATTGGTTTGGAATCAAAAATATCTTTTGTTCGCCCAATACCGTTGATCTTTACAATCCCAAAGTAATACAGGCGACTATGGGTGCGATTGCCCGAATTAAGCTGAGTTATACTCCTCTTGATGAACTCATCGCAAAATACAAATCAGATAATTTCCCAATTTATGGAACATTTCTGGAAGGTGAGACCATTTACAATTCCTCATTACAAAACAATGGATTCATTATAATGGGTAATGAAGGAAAAGGAATATCTGAAAACATTGCAAAACAAGTAAGCAATAAACTGTTCATTCCCAATTTTCCAGCTAACCAAGAAACTTCCGAATCATTAAATGTATCAGTTGCCACATCAATAATTTGCTCTGAATTTCGCCGAAGGGAGTTTTAATTCTGCTCTTCGAGATTTAGAAATCGGTCCACTGCATTTGCACACTGTTCTCCATCTATAGCTGCCGATACAATTCCTCCGGCATAACCAGCACCTTCTCCGCAAGGGAATAAACCCGCAATATTTATATGCTGTAAACTTTCTCTATCACGCGGAATTCTGACAGGAGAAGAAGTTCTCGATTCAACACCGAGTATAATCGCTTGATTTGTTAAATATCCATTCGATTTTTTCCCGAAAGCCTTAAATCCCTCCTGCAGTCGATATCGAATGTGATCTGGTAGCCATTTATGCATTTCGGATGATACAACACCTGGATGATAAGAAGTTTTTGGTAAGGAGTCACTTTTTCTATTTTCAACAAAATCAACCATACGTTGAGCTGGTGCTGTTAAATCTTCTCCTCCCTCGATAAATGACTGTTCTTCCAGATCTTCCTGAAATTTTAAACCTGCCAAATTTCCAAATTCAGAGTATTTTTCCAAATCTTCGGTGCGAATTTCAACCGCCATTCCCGAATTAGCATATGCTGTATTTCTATTTGAAGAAGACATACCATTTACAACTTGCTGCTTTTTCCCAGTAGCCGCTGGAACAATAACTCCACCCGGACACATGCAAAATGAATATACTCCTCTCTCATTTACCTGATGTACAAAACTATAACTTGCAGCAGGTAAATATTTACCTCTTCCATTAGGGTTGTGATATTGAATCTGATCGATTAGTTCTTGAGGATGCTCTATACGCACACCCATAGCAAACGATTTTGCTTCAATATCAATTCCCGATTCATCTAATTTCCGATAAACATCTCTCGCGGAATGACCTGTTGCTAAAATAACAGCAGAAGCCATAAGAGTATCTCCCGATTCTAATTTTACACCAACAATATTCTTCCCTTCAAGAACATAATCAACAACTTTTCTAGAGAAATAAACCTCTCCGCCTGCTTTAATAATACTCTTTCGAATATTTACAATTACTTTAGGAAGAACATCAGTACCAATATGCGGATGTGCATCAAACAAAATATCATCCTGTGCTCCGTGAAAATGAAGAACATTTAATATTTTTTTTAAGTTGCCTCTTTTTTTCGATCGGGTATATAATTTGCCATCAGAAAAAGTTCCAGCTCCACCCTCTCCAAAAGAATAGTTGGATTCTGGATCAATTTGACGTGATCTGTGAAGTTCACCCAAATCTTTTTTACGATCTTCAACACTTTTACCTCGTTCTAAAACAATCGGACAAAAGCCCAATTCAATTAAGCGAAGAGCCGCAAACAAACCTGCAGGTCCCGCACCAACCACAATAACTTTTCTCGAATTTTCACAATTTTCATAAACAAAATCAGATCCTTCAGAAGCAGTCATTTTTTCATCAATAGAAATTTTAAATCTCAAATTAACTTTGATATTTCTTCGTCTGGCATCAATAGATTTTCGTAGAATCTTAATTCCATTTATTCTTCCAGGTTTTACTTTCAATTTACTTGCCAATATTGGCTTATAAAAACACTCCTCAGAAGCCTCTTTAGGGCTCAACACAACATCAATCTCTGTAATCATTTCTGGAAAATTATAGGTCAAAAAAATTCTATTCGAAATGAAAAGAAAGAGTAATTATCTTAGAATTCATTCCTCGTATGGCATCGGTGTAGCCTTCGTAACCGGGGTTCTCTATGTCATATTTATGATTTAAAATATCTCTTAAACCAATTGCAAATTTCAATTCTGTTGCCAACTTAAAATATGGCAAATAAAAATCAACACCAGCACCTAGTTCCAAATAAAAATCGGTAGTATTCAATCGAATCAACATGTTATTATCCGGATCTAAAGCATCCTGAGACTGAACGTCAATTTTATAGCTAGCGCCACCAATTAAATAAGGACGATAATTATTTAGCCTTCGAGCTCGATACTTTAATAGTAATGGAAGATTAACTAATACAGATTCTACTGTTACTTCATCTTGAGGCAGGTTTGAATATTTTATTGTTCTTTCTCCGAACTCTAATCCTGGTAAAAATCGTAGCGACCAATTTTCATGCAAACGTAAATCTGATACTATCCCAACCGAAAAGCCAGGAGAAAATACTACTTGCTCAGCTCTAGCATTTGACAATCCAGAATTATACAGCGCAAAGTCCATATTATTTATCGCCAAAGTAAATCCAAAATGCAACCATTTCTGATCTACCTTTTGATAATTCAAGATACTTTCAGGATTATACCTGCTCTGCGAAAAGGCAGAAGACATGCTAATTACGCATAAGAGTATTAAGAGTATTTTTTTCAAGCCAGAGAATTTGGTTTTTATTATTAACCTAAAAAGACAAATTTTATTGTACAGGTTTCGTTCCTATATAAATTGATGCAATTCCAAAACTCAATTTAATTTGTTTTGTATCAATGAAGCCACACTCATTATATATCTTCAAAAAATCAGCTCCATCAGGAAAAGCATCCACTGATTCCGGCAAATAAGTATATGCCGAAGAATCCTTCGAAACCATTTTACCCCAAAAAGGTAATATTCTGAAAAAATAAAAATTATAGATTTGCTTTATTGGGAAATTTCTAGGTTTCGAAAATTCAAGAATCACAACTTTTCCACCAGGACGTACAACTCTATTCATTTCTTTCAATCCCTTTTCAAGATTCTCAAAATTACGTACACCAAAAGCCACTGTAATGGCATCAAAAGAGTTGTCTTCAAATTGAATATTTTCCGAATCACCTTCAAACAATTCGATCTTATCCGAAAGATTTTTCTTCGCAATCTTTTCTCTGCCCACTGCAAGCATTTCCGTAGAAATATCAATACCCACAACTTTATCAGGATTCAGTTTTAAATTTGCAAGCGCAAAATCTCCAGTTCCCGTAGCAATATCTAATATTCTCTTTGGTTGCAATGGCTTTAGCAGTTTCACTGCCTTTTTACGCCACAACTTATCAATTCCCATAGAAAGAACATGATTCAGAAAATCGTACTTTCTAGCAATATTATTAAACATCAAGGCAACTTGAGCCTTCTTTCCTTTATCTAACTCTTTATACGGATTTACCACGGGTAAATTTTAATCAGTTACTAAAAAAATAGCGATCGCGAATTCAATCACGACCGCACAAATATAATGAATGAAAAACAAAGAACCATTAATCAGTTCTTTGTTCTCTTATTAATCTGAAAACTAAAGTTAATTAGTTCGATGTATTCTTGTGGTAAATCTTTTTGTATTCATTAATGTAACCATAGGAAATATCATCAATTCTAAGTTCTCTCTTTGTTACATGACCTAAAGTTGAAAATGGTAATCCACTTTCCATCATGGCATCTACGAAATCATCTTCATTCTCCATCGAAACAGATACAACTACACGTCCTTGAGCTTCTCCAAACAAAAAGGCATCCTTTCTAACTTCTGCAGGCGATGTAATATCAAATCCCAGACCTAAAGGCATTGCAGATTCAATTAAATTAAAGAATAAACCACCTCTCTCAACGCTATGTGCTGAACAAACCAGCTTTAATGAAATCAATTTTTCCACAACCGCATTTATTGCTTTTTCTTCATTTAAATCAAAATGTGGCACTCCTACTTCACACTTTTTATGGAAAGAGCATAAATATTCAGAACCGGCTATATCATTCCTTGATTTTCCAATTATAAAAATCATATCACCTTTATTTCTAAAAATATAGGACATATGATTTTCTTTTGATGGCAATAGTCCCATCATGGCAATAACCGGAGTTGGGTTAATAGCTTTCCTTTTACCTAAAACAGAGCTTTCGTTATAAAAGCTAACATTACCTCCAACAACCGGAGTTTTAAAAGAACAACTTGCTTTGGTGATCCCTTTAATCGTTTCAACAAACTGAGAATAAACATCCTCTTCAAGAGGACTGCCAAAATTCAAGCAATCGTTAAAAGCCAAAGGTTTACCACCTGAACAAATGATTCTACGAACCGCTCTGGCAACATTTATTTGTGCTCCAACATATGGATCATTATAAGCATACACTGAATTTCCTGATACTGTAAAACAAATAGACTTATTATCCGATCCTAATGATGATACCTGGGCATCGGAAGGAGAATTATGACGTTCCTCAATCTGACCTTGGTAATGCTCTTTTACAACCAAATTGGCATTGTTGACCATCTTATTAATCACCTTCCAATAATTATCTGGTTCAGGTATATTTTCTAGATAATCAATTGATGAATCATTAGTTAAGGAATGATATTTTCGTTCCACTTGAGGAGCTCCATAATCCATCACTAAATTTTCACCAACAAGTTCTGCAACTACCTCCGAATTCTCAAAAATACGTATCGTTTTATTATCGGTCACGCATCCAATTTCTTCACATAAAATATTAAATTCTTTAAAGGTGGAAGAAACCAAATCAGCATGTTCCTTATCAATTACCAACAAAAGCCTTTCTTGTGTCCGAGACAGCAACACCTGCTCAATTCCCATTCCTTCCTGACTTAGAGGCACTTTATTCAAATCAATATCAAGTCCTGCTTTTGCAAAAGCACTTATCTTTGAACAGGCACTTACAATACCTGCCATATCCATATTTTCAATTCGAACAATAGCATCTTGTTTATTGAGCTTAACAATTGCCTCAATTAAGGAATTACCCAGACTAGGGTTTCCTTTTGGAATAGTAAAATTTTCTTCCTGTCCCATAACTCCTTCCGAACCGGTAGGAGTTCCCACAATAAAAATCAATTGACCATGGGTTATTTTCCTTTTATAGATTAATTTATCCTTACTAACAATACCAGCAACCATTACATTTACCAATGGATTTGTATCGTAAGTTGAATTATAAAAAATCTCACTTCCGATATCTTCCATATAAAGAACATTCGAATAATCATGAATTCCCTTTACAATTTCATCCATTAACCATTTAGTTCTATCCAAAGAGGCATCTCCAAATCGTAAAGAATTCATCACGACCATTGGTTTTGCACCAAGAGATACAACATCCCTACAAACATCTCCCACACACGTAGCAGCTCCCTGGTAAGGATCAATTCCTGATGGATGATTGTGAGTTCCCATTTTAAAAACACATAATTCACCATTACCTAAATCAACAACACCAGCACTAGATTCTCTCGCACCAGAAATTATGTGATCTCCCTGATTTGGTAATGAATTAAGCCATGCCGAAGAACTTTTATAAGATACATTCTCGGACCACATGACAGAGTAAATTTGTAACTCAAGTAAATTTGGGGCTCTCCCCAAACCTTCTGCTATAATTTCAAATGCGTCTTTTGTAATTCCAAGATCCTCTGCTAATTGAATTGAAACCTCCTGTTTTTCCATGGTGCAAGATTTTAGGTAATGAATATTTTAAATTTAAAAAAAATAAGATAGGAACACGAATTATCACCTTAGTTTTTACCTTTACTAAGCGAATTAAAATCAATTTGAAATTGATAAAATAGACTCAAACACATCATAAAAATCACAAAATACAAAATGAATAAAATTGCCTTTATAACTGGAGCAACAGCTGGCATTGGCGAGGCTTGTGCAATAAATCTTGCCAAAGCAGGATTCGATTTGATTATTTCTGGAAGAAGACAAGGAAATCTAGTTCAATTGGAAAAGAGACTTACTTCGGAAAATAATTGTAAGGTTTTTAGCTTAGTATTAGATGTTCGAAACCAAAATGAAGTAGATCAAAAAATAAATTCTCTTCCTGAAGTATGGAAAAATATTGATTTACTAGTTAATAATGCTGGTCTGGCTGTTGGTGTTACAGCAATTCAGGATGGAATTATTGATGATTGGGAACGAATGATTGACACCAACATTAAAGGATTACTATACATTACCCGTTCTGTAAGCCCATTAATGATTGAACGAAATCAAGGTCATATCATAAACATCACTTCAATTGCAGGAAAGGAAGTGTATCCTGGAGGAAATGTATATTGTGCAACCAAGCATGCTGTAGATGCCTTAACTAAAGGGATGAGAATAGACTTGCTTCCTCATAACATAAAAGTTTCTTCGATTGCTCCTGGTATGGTAGAGACGGAATTCTCTATTGTTCGATTTAAAGGTGATGAAGAGAAAGCGGATCAGGTTTACAAAGGATTTACTCCATTATATGCAAAAGATATTGCCGAAACTGTAGAATTTGTTGCCACTCGTCCGGCTCATGTAAATATTAATGATATTTTGATAATGCCTACGGCACAAGCTTCTTCTCGTGATGTATTAAAAAAGTAAACTATTTAATCTTGGCTATTTCTTCCGATTCAACAATCCAACGTCCAGGACAAAATTGCTTTGATTTCTGGTGAATTATTTTCGATAATTGTTTACCTGTAACGGCTACAATTCTATTTAATTTACCCACAAATAAAAATCTAAAATTTCGACTGATCCAGGCAGCAAAGCTCTCGAACAGTCGAAATTCTTTTCTACCTCCATATATAACTGATGGTCTGTAAATAACCACCGTTGGAAAATCAAGTGAATTAATGAAATTTTCAGCCTCTCCTTTTACCCTTTGATAGAAGAAATAGGATTCCGGATTTGCTCCAATTGCACTAATTAGCTGAAAACTTTTCACTTCCCTTAATTCGCAGAACTTAGCAAATCGAGTAATGTATTCAAAATCTACCTTATAAAAATTTTCTTTGCTTTGAGCCTTCTTTATTGTCGTTCCAAGACAACAATAAGCAATATCAATATTTTCTGGAATATCTATTGAATCTAAATGATCAAAATCTACAACAATTTGAATAAGTTTTTCATGTTTTACATTCAAATGTTTTCGAACCAATGCATAAATTTGGGTACAATCATCATCGGCAATTAACCTTTTAAGTAATTTTTTGCCTGTAAAACCTGTAGCGCCGCCAATAACTGCATTCATTTTATTGTTTTAAATGATTCGGTTTATAATTTTAAAAATAATTTGATTTTTTCAATTAATATGTCTTTTCGAATTGGTTTTGACACATAATCATCAAAACCTTGCTCTATCGCCTTATCTTTATCTCCATCCATGGCATAAGCAGTTTGTGCTATAATAGGTAAATTTGGGCGTATTTTTTTGATTTCTTTGGTAGCCTCCATACCATTCATTAAAGGCATTCGAATATCCATTAAAACCAAATCAATACTTGCATCCTCAGCACACATATTCATTGCCTCTTCTCCATTCTCTGCTCTAATAACCTTAAAATTATTTCTTTTTAAAATTGCCTGTATCAATCTATAATTTGAACTCTCATCTTCTGCAACTAAAATGGTTTTTTCCACCTTAACCTCATCCTTCTCATCATACATTTTATTTCCTGTTTTTTCCGTTTTAGAAATCACACAATTCAAAACAACAGAAAACGTTGATCCCTCATTTTTATCAGATTCAACCTCAATGATTCCTCCCAACATATCTACTATTTTTTTTGAAATTGCCAAACCCATTCCCGTTCCTCCAAACGTTCTTGTTATTGAATCATCAGCTTGTCGAAACCGATCAAATATAACATCCTTCTTCTCCTTTTCTATTCCGACACCACTATCTTTTATATATAACTTAATCTGATCTCCTAACAACCTATAACCAAATTCCACAAAGCCTTCATTCGTAAATTTTAATCCGTTACCAAATAAATTCAACACAACTTGTAATAACCTTTGAAAATCCGTTTTTACCAAAATTCTATTGTAGTTGGGGTCAGGAGAAAATCTTAATTTTAGTCTTTCTTTATTTTTCTGAATTTGCTTTTCTCGAGCCTGTTTTTTTATTTCTTCTAAAAAATTGATCATTAAAAATTCTTCTTCAACTAGCCGCATACCCCCACCATCAATTAAGGTGAAACTTAAAATATCCTCAATAATTCCAAGCAACTGATTTCCACTTCTATTAATCAAATTTACAAACTCCATTAATTCTCCTATAGACATAGAATCATTACACAAATTGGAAAATCCAATTACAGCATTCAATGGTGTTCTTAATTCATGAGACATATTTGCCAAAAAGGCTGTCTTCAATCTATCCGATTCCTCTGCTTTATTTTTAGCCTCTAATAGATCCTTCTCAAATTTCTTACTCTTACTAATATCTTCTTTTATTGCCAAATAATGAGTAATATTTCCAAACTCATCATTTATTGCCGTAATGGATGCTCTCTCCCAATACAACTCTTTGTTCTTTCTAACATTTAAAAACTCTCCTGTCCACTCATTGCCTTTGCTAATAGTAGCCCACATCTTTTCATACACCTCGTTTGGTGTAAATCCTGATTTTAAAATTCTAGGATTTTTTCCTATTAATTCTTGAGAACTGTAGCCTGAAATTGAACAAAACTTTGGGTTTACATATTCAATATCACCATTAAGATCGGTAATGATGATTGAAGCAGGACTTTGCTCCATTGAACCATGAAGCATTTTTAATTCCAATTCACTTTTCTTTTTTATTACTCCTGCAGCCAATTGTTTCGATAATACTTCAAGTAATTCCAAACTTTCCTTATTTAATTTGGTTGAGTTTTTTAAAGAACACACTCCAAATACACCCAATATTAGCCCCTTATCAATCAAAGGAAACCCTAGCCACATTTTAGGACAAGTACTAATTTTTAATTTATTTAACGATACTGTTTCCTCAACTTTATCGTCTACAATACAGCACACTTCCTTCTCTTTAAGAACCGCATAACTCAATGACTCTCTAAATTGAATTTTTTTGTAATCATTTTCTCCTTGCTGGAAGGATCTAAAACCTTTTTTATTTGGAGAAATTAAATCCAAAAATAATTGTCCACTTCCTATAATCGGGGCTAATTGATCACCAATTTTATGAATCATTTCTATTGATGTGGATGCAGAATTTAATATTTCGGAAACCTCCAACATTATCTGTTGACGCTTTTGATTCCAAACCTGTTCTGATAAGTTTCGATATATGGCATGAACAGCGACCTGATTATCTCCCAAAAGAACTGGCTTACCCGAAACTTCTACGTGAATTTGTTTTCCAGATTTAGTCTGCCGAATTGTGGTAAGTTCAATTATCTTACCTTCTGCAGCATCTTTTGTAGCACCCTCTCCTTCACTTTTAAAATTTTCAGGCACTATTAAATCATTGATCAGTTTAGAATCAGCCTCTTCCCTGGTATACTCAAACAATCTCTCAAATTCACGATTTATTTTAATAACCCGATCTTTATTGTCTAAAATCACAATTGCATTCGGAGAATTTTCAAAAAGATTCTCAAAAAATGATTTCTGTAAATTTAATTCTTCGGTTGCTTTAATATTTTCCTTTATCTTTTCTTTCAAATCAAAAGTAGAATTCAATTGAGAAGATAAAATCTTAGTAAATCGGATAGCTCTATATTTATTAAGGTCAGCAATTTTTAACGTGATAGTATTATCATCTTTTAAATCATCTGTATCTAAAAAATACCCACCATACACAACAAATCCATATATTCTGTTCGTAAGGAAAACAGGCAAACAAACTACTCTTGCTCCAGTTGATGACTTTAGTTCAAAAACTTCTTGCTTTGTACATGCAGAATCGGTTGTATATATCTTTAATAACCCCTTAAATCCATCATCTAGTTGTTCTATAAGATTCAAATCGTTCAAATCAGCACGTTTAGGTGCTGTATTATCAGAATAATCAATAAAAACACATGAAGAATTACTTAAATATGCAAAATCAGAAATCATACCTTCCAAATCAATAGCAAGGTCTTCATTCAATGAGTATTGTAAATTAACTGGCTCAATTTCATGAACCGACATAGGGGATTTATCATTTATCATAGACAATGAAATGGTTTTTTTTATCAATGGTTTCAGATTACTTATACATTAAAAATGATGATTGAGTTATGCTTTTAGCTCATTTTTTTTGCCCGCTGTGCAAGTAAAAATATTATGCATATCAATAGGTAAAATTCAATTCATAAGCTTAATCCATTTTAAAGGAAACAATGCTAAATTCTCCTCACCTAATATCCTCATTATAATTCCAATTTTGAGACTGACTAAAAATTTAATATTTTTGAGTATAGTATAATATACTTATTCAGATGCATAAACTCATTGGTTTTAATATCAAACGAAACAAGAAACTCTTGGTTTCAGATATCATTAAGTTTTTCGAAATAAGAGGCTACGAATTAACTGATGCTCATGCTGGGGGAATGACTTTTAAAAGAGGAAGTTTTCTAGGGAACATGACTTCGCTTACTCCTGAGAACTGGAAAACTAAGGTTGATCTCGAAATCATTAAGAAAGAACGCCTGGATTATAATATCTACGCAAATTATCATTTTAGTACATCCGGATTTTTCCGATCTAAGATGGAAGATAAGTATTATAATGAAGAAATTAATGCTTTTTCAAAAGCCATAGAAAACTTCGAAGTTGATTCAGAATATATTGAAGGTTTAGCTGTAAAAACAAATAAGAGCTATTTCAATCACATGGTCAGATCGCTAATATTTGGAATTCCTACAGCTTTTATTCTTGTATTTGCAATCAATCTATTAATGAATGAAAGATTGCCAATTGTGGCTGCATTTTGCATTTCTATTTTTTCGATTCTGGTCTATTATGTTGTTTTTTCCAAATTTAGCTCGCCGCAGCAGTAAACCAAAACCACCTTCCTTACTATATTCATGGATTTTAGCCTTCTACAAACAATACAGTATTCTCTTAATTTTAGTGCAAATATATATTATTTTCAAACGTTTGCACTATGTTTTTAAACTTATTTCAAACGTATGCGTAATTCAAACTTTATTGATAGTTTTGGGTAATCGATTAGAATCATAGTACTGATAAAAATCGCGACTAATAATTTGAAGTTTGATGTTTACAAAGACCGTTAGAACTCTGTTCTTCGGTCTTTTGTTATTAAAATCGACTTACAAAACCAAAGTGTATTTTTGCATTTTTAAAATCAAGATTTTGATTTTCCTGTTTCCCCAATGCATAATTCATCGAAAAAATTCCTGATTTAGTAGCAAAATTTAACCCAAACCCTATTCCCCATGGCGTATCACTAGATGAGTTGTTTAAGATTTGACTTTTATAGTACGCTCCATCCCAAAACAAATAAAAACTTGTATTTTTTTCTGGTATAAATCTCAATTCATTAGACAAAACAGTATAAGTTGAAGCTAAAAATGAATTTTCATTAAACCCTCTTACTGTTGATAAACCACCAAGTTTAAATAAATCATTTGCGAACAAATCCGGGGCATCAATTATACCACCTCTATTTTTTAAACGATAACTTATTTTCTTGAATAAAGGAATATTGTACTCAAGATACCAATTGGCATTCACCAATGAACCCGATAAATCAAGATCATCGTATAAATTATCAGGAATTTTACTATTCTTTTTAATTTTATGCCTTCCAACTCCAAACTTTACATTCAGTACATGACCATCCTTAGGATTAAATGGATAATCCAATTTGTTCATTTCGAAACCAATTCCAAAAATTTTTGACTTAATATCAGCATAATCAGGTAACACAGTAATTCCACTCAAATGCTTAGTGGATATTAAAGACGATGAATTGGATTGATAATACAATCTCACAAAACTATTTCCTCGTTGTAAAACTCGTACTCCTAAATTTAAATCTGTTGTTAAATAAGTGCTATCCTGCTTTTTAATTCCCAAATCGAAATCAAATCCCATCTTCCCTATTAAATAGGGAAATCCTAATCCAAGATTTAAATCCTGACTTTCAGATTCATATTTTTTCCAGTTCAATTTTAATTGTTCACCAGAACGTAGTGCATTCTCCAAGAATAAATTAATTTCTCCGGTTAACTCTAATTTATCCTTCTCACCTGAATTGTTCTGCAAACCTAAAATGCCATCAAACCTGTTTGATTTCTCTTTGTTTAAGTAGGCATATACTTTAGCTTTGTTTCCTATGAATTCAACCTCAGAAGATTTTAGTTCACTCATAAAATTTAAGGAATTAATCTTATCCGAAACAGAAGTGAGAGTTTTCTCTTTGTAAGTTTTTCCTTTCGAAACCCCCAAAAATTTAGAAATAAACTTATGAGATATTTTAATATTTCCCTTCACCAAAATTGTATCCCAAACTACAGATTTTCCAGATTGCACATTCCACGAACTTTTAATACTTTTTCCGTTAACATCTATACTATCAATTTCAATCTTGGCAAATGGATATCCATTATTATTATAATCTTTCAGAATCGATTCCTGAATTAACTTCACATCATCCAAATTCGAATGTCTTTCTTCAATTGATCTTTTAGTTATATAAGCAGATTCTTTTTCTTCCTGATCAAACTTCCAATAAGCTTCCATGTTGTATTTTTTACCAATATGCACAAATGCCAATAGGGTATCATTCTGAAGTTTTAGAGAATCAACATTTGCTTCCCAATAGCCTCTCTTCCGGATTTTTTCAATTTTACGATTTAAATGAAAACTTGCCTTAGTCTGATCCACATAATCATCATCCAACCTTTTAAAAACTTTTGTTACGGATTTTACTGGTTTATCGATACGAACATTCAGGTATATCTTTTTACCTTGCGAATAGCAATTCGCACTTATCGTTATCAAAAGGCAATACAAAAAGAATAATTTCCTCATATTATTAAATATCAATAACTTTTTTCTGTAAAATCAGTATTAACTTTTATTAATTGGCAATATTAGCTATTTCAAGCATTAATAGTTTACCATGAATTACTAGATTTTTTATATCTTTTCCGAAATTTTAAAATTTATTTCTTGATCCTTAATTTATTTACCCATGAAAAAAACACTTTATGCTTTGGCCGTAATTTTTCTTTTAGGAATTGTTGCAAGTTCATGTGCAGTTGATAAAAGATGTCCTGCATACACCAAATCAGATACAACAAGTACAAGCAAAAATGCTTAATCCTAATAAAAAAATCTCAAAAATTGAGATTTTTTTTTGTTTATGGAGGGCAATTGCAATCGTTTTAATCGACACCAACAAACTGTAATAGTGCCAATTAAACACACATATCACTTTGAAAATATCTTGATTTTTTTTCATTTTTTATATACAAAATATTTTTAAATTACATACTTTTGCCATTGAGAAACAAAGGGTTTAAACATTAAAACTTTATACACAATGTCAAAGATTAAAATTGGTATCAATGGATTTGGTCGTATCGGACGTTTCGTTTTCCGTCAGGCTGTAGCAAAAGGTAACATCGAAGTAGTTGCAATTAACGACCTTATTGATGTAGATTACATGGCTTACATGTTAAAATATGATTCTACTCACGGAAAATTCAACGGTACTGTTGAAGTTAAAGATGGTCAATTAGTTGTAAATGGTAACGTTGTTCGCGTTTCTGCTGAAAGAAATCCAGCTGATATTAACTGGGGTGCTGTAGAAGCTGAGTACGTTGTTGAGTCTACTGGTCTTTTCTTAACTAAAGAATCGGCTCAAGGTCACATCGATGCTGGTGCTAAAAAAGTTGTTATGTCTGCTCCTTCAAAAGACGATACTCCAATGTTCGTTATGGGTGTAAACAACAAAGAATACACTAACGATATGGCTTTCGTTTCTAATGCTTCTTGTACTACTAACTGTTTAGCTCCTGTTGCAAAAGTATTAAACGACAAATTCGGTATTATCGAAGGTCTAATGACTACTGTACACGCAACAACAGCTACTCAAAAAACTGTTGACGGTCCTTCTATGAAAGACTGGAGAGGTGGACGTGGTGCTGGACAAAACATTATTCCATCATCAACTGGTGCTGCTAAAGCTGTAGGTAAAGTAATTCCTGCATTGAATGGTAAATTAACTGGTATGTCTTTCCGTGTTCCAACTCCAGACGTATCTGTAGTTGACTTAACAGTTCGTTTAGAGAAAGAAACTTCTTACGAAGCTATTTGTGCTGCAATGAAGGAAGCTTCAGAAGGTGAATTAGCTGGTGTTCTTGGTTACACTGAAGATATGGTTGTATCTAACGATTTCACCGGAGATCCTAGAACTTCTATTTTCGATGCTAATGCAGGTATCCAATTATCTCCAACTTTCGTTAAAGTTGTATCATGGTACGATAACGAAATGGGATACTCTACTAAAGTATGTGAATTAGTTGAATATATGGATTCAGTAAAATAATCCTATCAAAATACATGCTAAAAGCTCCCTTACAGGGAGCTTTTTTTGTGCCCTAAAATATGATGTAAAACACATATTTTTATGTATTGTGTTAATAGAAAAACCATATGTTTGTTACGAATAAAGGAATAATTCTTTATTAATAATACACTAGTAACTTTTACGACAAAATCGTATCAACAAACCAATGATTGACGCATACTTAAAACACGAAGCAGCCCGCGCTACCAAAGGTATCCCGGCTTTGCCATTAAATGCAGAACAGACTGCAGAACTTTGCGAGTTATTGCAAAATCCTATCCAAGGGAAAGAGGATTTTCTATTGCATTTATTCAAAGAAAGAATCGCTCCTGGAGTTGATGATTCAACAAAAGTAAAAGCTGAATTTTTAGGACAGCTTTTAAAAGGCGAATTGAGTTCACCAATCATCTCGAAATCCGAAGCCATTAAGGTTTTGGGAACTATGATGGGTGGTTACAATGTAACCGTTTTGGTTGAAGCTTTAAAAGACGAAGCTTTAGCTGAAGAGGCTGCAGAAGCTCTTAAAGGAATTATCCTTGTTTATGATGCTTTCGAAACTGTAGCAGAGCTTTCAAAAAACAATGCTGCTGCTAAGAGTGTGCTTGAGTCTTGGGCAAATGCTGAGTGGTTCACCACTCGTGAAGAATTGCCAGAAGAAATCAAACTTAAGGTTTACAAAGTAGAAGGTGAGATCAATACTGATGATTTCTCTCCTGCATCTCAGGCGTTTACTCGTCCTGATATTCCATTGCATGCATTAGCTATGGGTGCTGGTCGTTTCGAAGACGGTATCGATACTATTGCTGGATATAGAAAAGATGGTCACAAAGTTGCTTTCGTAGGTGACGTTGTAGGTACTGGTTCTTCACGTAAATCTGCTGCTAACTCATTGCTATGGCACATTGGTGAGGATATCCCATGCGTACCAAACAAGCGTACTGCTGGTGTGGTAATTGGTGGTGCTATCGCTCCAATTTTCTATAACACAACACAGGATTCAGGTGGATTACCAATCACAACTGATGTTTCTGTATTAAATACAGGTGATGAAATCATCATCAACAATGCTAAAGGTGAAATTACTCGCGATGGTAAAGTAATCTCTACTTATACTTTAGCTCCTGATACTTTAACTGATGAGTACAGAGCTGGTGGACGTATTCCATTGATTATTGGTAAAGCATTAACTGAGAAATCTCGTGCTTTATTAGGAATGCCTGCAACAGATATTTTTAAGGTTGCTAACAACCCACAGCCAAAGGCTAACCAAGGTTATACTATGGCTCAGAAAATGGTTGGAAAAGCTTGTGGTGTTGAAGGTGTATTGCCAGGAACATCATGTGCTCCAAAAATGACAACTGTCGGATCTCAGGATACAACTGGTCCTATGACTCGTGATGAGATTAAGGAGTTGGCATGTTTGAAGTTCGAAGCGCCAATGTTTATGCAGTCTTTCTGTCATACAGCTGCTTATCCTAAAGCAACTGACGTGGCAATGCACAAGTCTATGCCTAAGTTCATGTCTGAGCGTAAAGGTGTACCTTTGAAGCAAGGTGATGGTGTAATTCACTCATGGTTGAACCGTTTATTGGTTCCTGATACTGTTGGTACAGGTGGTGACTCACATACTCGTTTCCCATTGGGTATTTCTTTCCCAGCTGGTTCAGGTTTGGTTGCTTTTGCTGGTGCATTAGGTTTCATGCCATTGGATATGCCAGAATCTGTACTAATCAAATTTAAAGGTAAGCTTAACCCAGGTATCACTTTACGTGATGTGGTAAATGCTATTCCATATTTTGCGATTCAGAATGGACAATTAACTGTTCCTAAGAAAAACAAAATCAATATTTTCAACGGTAAGATTATCGAGATGGAAGGTCTTGAAGATATTACAGTTGAGCAAGCTTTCGAATTAACTGATGCGACTGCTGAGCGTTCTGCTGCTGCAGGTTGTATTAAGTTATCAGAAGAGCGTGTTATCGAGTACGTGAAGTCTAACGTTGCCTTGATGGAATCAATGATCAAGATGGGTTACGATGATGCTCAAACAATTCAGAACCGTATCGATGCATGTAACGAGTGGTTAGCTAACCCAGTGTTGCTTTCAAGAGACGAGAATGCTGAATATGCAGAGGTTATAGAAATTGATCTTGCGGATATTACTGAGCCGATTCTTTGTTGCCCTAACGATCCAGATGATGTAAAATTACTTTCTGATGTTCAGAATACTGAAATTCAGGATGTATTCATCGGTTCTTGTATGACAAATATTGGTCACTTCCGTGCTTGTGAAAAAGTTTGGAGTGGCTTAACACCATCTGATAAGGTAAGAACATATATGGCACCTCCAACTCGTATGGATGCAGCTGTATTGAAAGAAGAGGCTACTTTCTCTACTTTCTCTCAGTTAGGTGTTCGTATCGAGACTCCTGGATGTTCACTATGTATGGGTAACCAACTACGTGTGCCGGATAAGGTGAATGTATATTCTACTTCAACTCGTAACTTCAACAACCGTATGGGTACAGGTGCTCAGGTTTGGTTAGGATCTGCAGAGCTAGGTGCTATGGTATCAGTTCTAGGAAAACTACCTACTCCAGCTGAGTATATGGAAATTTACAATGAGAAAATTGCTGCTCACGAAGAGGAAGTATACAAATACATGCAGTTTGATGAAATGGATATGGCAGATGCTCTATACCAACGTCGTGACCTGTAACAAATATTAATGAGTAATTAACGATTGACAATTAGTATGAATTATTAATCACTAATTGTTAATCGTAAATTGAAGATTGAGATGGACAACCTCAAAGCTTCAACCCAAAGCCGAAGATTTATTCTTCGGCTTTCTTGTTAGAAAAAAAATAGAATGAAAATTTTATTTAGTTCTGAATCTTTCTTTAGCTTTAATATTTGATTCGAAAATTTAGAATATATGCAGCAAGATAATTATAAGACTATAAGCATCCTTTCCTGTGGTTGGTTGGGCGAATCTTTGGCAGTAGATATGCAAGAAAAAGGATTCAGTGTAAATGGGGCCACAACTAGCTTAGATAAGAAAGAACGTTTATCTGCAAAGGGCATTGATGTTTTTCAAATTCGATTTGAGGATTTAAATGATGATATGAAAGCTTTTCTGAATTCAGATATTCTGGTTATGAATCTAACGATAAAGGATATTGAACTCTACAAGCAATTTTTGCCTTTGCTAGAGCAATCTTCAGTTAAGAAATTGATTTTGGTTAGCTCAACTGGAGTTTATAAAAACTCTGAAAAACCAGTAGATGAGAATTCTGGCTTGAGCGAATCTCCTTGGGTAGCCATTGAGAATTTGATGAAAGGCAATGCGAATTATAATACGACGATTTTAAGGTTTTCGGGTTTATTCGGAGGAAATCGCGAGCCGGGTAATTTCTTGTCCGGGAAAAAGGTGAAAAATGCTGAAGCGCCCGTCAATCTGATTCATCGAGACGATTGTATTCAGATCATCAATGAAATCATTAAGCAAAATGTGTGGGAAGAATGTTTTAACTGC
>Ga0209379_10000337_pt1 | contig 43359 bp, 29 predicted proteins | sample tdDd001_FD_187124 | JGI IMG/M metagenome (GOLD analysis project Ga0209379, IMG submission 187124) | Marine sediment microbial communities from the Atlantic coast under amendment with organic carbon and nitrate - tdDd00.1 (SPAdes)... | ecosystem: Environmental > Aquatic > Marine > Coastal >... | reverse complement strand
TTCCTGACTTGAGACCTTCTAAAGCTTCCTTCTCAAATTCTTTGTAATTGAAATCTTTTCCATCCATTGTATCAAGTTATTAATTGTTTCTTAAACTTTTACTTGACACACTTTAATGAACAGACTCATTCTCCAAGGTCAAGTCATGTGTGAAATGACGGTTAAGTCGCCATTGCTTTTTGAATTTTTCAATATGAGAAAAAGTAAGCATAGCCATAGCTAAGTGAGTCTTTTTATCGTGAGAAAAAACAAAAATGAATAAGACTTGGGGGGTCAGAGCACGCTTGAATTGACACTAGTATTCCTGATAAATAATCAATGGTCCTCCTTCAAATTCAATTCTGAAACTATCTCCCATCGATTCGTTCAACGTGCCTTGCCACATCATTTCCAATTGCTGATTGGTTAATGCATAACGCAAGTTAGCTGTTGTTATTAGCGTATTTCTGTTTGGAGAGAAAATGGATACTTGCTGTCTTGTATAACTTTCGAAATTCTTTGGTCGAACTATTGGTGTAAACACACCATAACTGGTTAGCATTTTAACTCTTACCTTTTTTGCATATTGTGGCAAAAGAAACACATTGCCAATCATGTGGTCATCGCGCTTACCCGTTGCTCCCACAATAGCTATTTCGTTAAATTTATTGGCAATGCACCATTCAACCGATTTGGTTAAATCATTGGTATCCTGATTTGAAAAGTGGTGAATTATATCCTTATACTTCCATTTCAATTCTGAATCTAAGGAATCCAAATCACCAATAATGGCGAAAGGTTCTAATCCTGCCTTTTCTAAATTGTTAATTGCACCGTCGCAACAAATGATATGTTTCGATTCTTTTAGCTCCTTTAAAGGGATTTCGTGAGTTGGAAAGGCTCCGTTAGCCAATATTACCGCTTTCTTTTGCATGCTCGATCAGTGATGATAAAATTTGAGCCAGTAAATTTAATGAATTAGCTTAAATAGCCTGAGAACGAAGCATGTCTTTTTTCCATTGTAGATATCCAACAACAGCCATTGTGGTATAGAAAAAGAAAAGCACTGCAGTAAAATTCAAATCTTTATAAATGTACAAGCCTAATGATACCGAATTTACAACAATCCAAACCAACCATTGCTCCAGGATCTTACGAGCCAACATCCAGGTAGCTACAATGCTCAATGCTGTAGTAAATGCATCCCAGTAAGGAACCGAACCATCGGTAAAGTTGACTAGAATGAAAGCTATTAACGCATATATTGCAATACTAGCCACTATTAGTTTTAAAGATAAACTCATGTTCAATTGAATAACAGGCAATTCTTTTTCTTGCTGCTTTTTCCCTCGAGACCATAAAATCCATCCATAAATGCTGATAAAAACGTAATAGAACTGAAGCGACATATCAGCATATAACTTTGCAACAAAAAACACATAGATATACATTACCGAAGTAAGCAAACCAACTGGCCATAACCATTTGTTCTGCTTAATTTCCAGATACAGAAATAATAATCCTGATAAGGTTCCTATGATTTCAACAATATTGTCAGTTATCCAGTTCATATATTATTTATTTGTTAGAGACGCACGGTCGTGCGTCTCTACAAAATTATATTTTAGAATCGTAATGTCACACCTGCCAGAACATTTGTTCCTGCTTGTGGATAATAGTATCTCCAAGTGTTTTCTTTACCATCGGTATACCAATTTCCACCATATGCATTGTTTTCATATTTGGTATCGAACACATTGTTAATGCTCAATTGGAAAGCTATTTCTTTCATCCAATTTGGCTTGATACTGTAATTCAACCTTAAATTGTGAACATTGTAATCATCCAATTTTCTCTCGGCATTCGAAGTATTGTCAAAATATTGCTCACCTACATATTTGCTTACAAAACTTACATCGAATCCTTTGGTTGGAGTCCATGTTAAAATACTACTTCCAACGGTTTCTGGTGAGTAACTAATGTCTGTATCTCCCAATTCTTTCCCCTTATACTCTTCTTCATTGTACCATCCAATGCTTTCATTCCAGTCTGCATAGTAGGTTGAATACTCTACAAAATCTTTAATTCTATTACGACTTAAAGTAAGGTTAGCATCCCATTTTAAATTTGGTAGAATTTGTACACCCCAAATCAATTCAACACCTGCACGGTAACTCTTATCTACATTTGTCATGATATCGTAACCTACACTATTTTTCTCACCAGTTGGCACCAACTGATCGCGATAGTACATGTAGTAAAGATTAACTCCAAAGGTCGCATTTTTCGATTTATAGTTATAACCCAACTCATAGTCAAATAATGACTCATCAACAGGATATGAACTTGGATCGCCTTTGGCATCTTTAAAGTTTGCACGAGTTGGCTCACGATGAGCTACACCAAATGATGCATAAGCTGAGTTTCTATCGTTAAGGGTATAATACAATCCCACTTTAGGGTTGAAGAAATCAAATTTATGCTCCTGAACCAATGGCAAAAGATCATCATCCGTACCATCCATATCGTAAGAAATATGACGATATTGAACATCTCCGTAAGCATTTAATTTGTCACTCAATTCAACATTCATCTTGGCAAAAACATTGTAATCGGTCTTCTCTCCTGTATTCAAATACCATTGATGACCATTAGGAACTCCACCGTTTTGAGCCCAAAGAATATTTCCAAAGTGATCTCCGTCATATCTATTCCAGGCACCACCAAACGATGCATCAATTCTATTCTTTTTATAATTTAACGAATATGTAAATCCGTAAAAATCATTCTTCAGCCATTTTTGACGAGTAAGATCTGTTTCCTCAATAGTTTCTCCTCCAATCACAAGATTATCCAAGCCATATTCAGAATATTTTTCATCTTCTTTATACTGCTCGTAATATCCTTTTCCTTTTGTATAATGCAATGCAGCATTCAAATTTAAGTTCGAAGTCAATTCCTGAGAGTAGAATAACTGGTAATGCGTTTGCTTGTAATTATCCGTTTGGTTGTCGTAATACCTTTTAACACCATTTTCGTCGGTATACTCACCAGCAGGATTGTATCGTCTGTCTTCATCAACTTCCGGGTTATTGATGGTTGGATTCCCCCACCAACTGATTCCTGTTTTCTGATCACCCGAAATGATGTTGAATTTCAACATGCTTCTTTCAGTATAATAAGTACCACTTGCAAAAAATGATTCATGATCTGAAAATGCACGATCAACAAATCCGTCAGACTTTAACTTTGAATAACGAGCATCAAAACTAAATTTTCCATTGATTAATCCTGTTCCAGCTTTGAATGTATTTCGGAAAGTATTGAACGAACCTGCTACACTTTGAACTTCGGCATAAGGTTCTGCATTTACAGTTTCTGTTTGAAAGTTAATGGTAGCTCCAAAAGCTGCAGCACCATTGGTAGATGTTCCAACTCCACGTTGAATTTGAATGTTATCAACCGATGAAGCAAAATCAGGCATGTTTACCCAAAATACACCTTGCGATTCCGAATCATTCAATGGTACACCATTTATGGTAACGTTAATACGGGAAGCATCCGTTCCACGAATACGAAGAGCTGAATAACCAACACCATTACCAGCTTCCGATGATTCTACCAAAGAAGGGGTTAAGCTTAACTGGTAAGGAATATCCTGACCTGTATTTTGCTTTCTCACCTCTTCTCCTCCCAAATTGGTTACTGCCACAGGAGCCTTGTTTCCTGCTCTGGTTGCTGCAACAATCACCTCGTCGGCCATTATGGCAGTTGGATTCAATTTAAAATCTAAATTCTTCGATTCAGTAAGCTTTACAGAACTTTCCTTTGTTTCATAACCCAAAAAAGAGATCACAAATTGGTATTCTCCAGCTTTTAAATTTGTAAACTGATATTCACCATATGAATTGGTAACAGCTCCCAAATAAGTTCCTTTCACTGCAATTGCTGCTCCTGGGAGAGCATTTCCACTTTTATCAGTCACTTTCCCATTTAAATTGAATTGGGAAAATCCGATAAAGCATACAAATTGCAATACAATTAACAGAGTAGCTCTGCACAATACAGAGTTCAATTGTTTCTTCAACATTGTGTAATAATTAAACGTTAATAAAATATTGCAATGAGGTTGTATAAGATCAGGTTGGCGAAAAGTTAGCTCGCAATTTTCCTACGCCGGCATTATCCGGATCAGGTGTAAGGGTATGATCTCAGCCCGTTTACATTTAGGCACCCCACTGTGATTTGGCGCAAAGATAATCCGAAAACTAGCAAAAACAAAAAAGTCGGCAAAAAGCCGACTTTCAAAACCTAAACTATTATAACTACTCTAACCTATAATCAATTTGGGGCTTTAACTCCCAAAACGTCATTAATTGCTTTTACAAATGTGGCCTTTGGCAAAGCCCCTTGTGCCATTGTTGGTTTACCTTTCATCGGTACAAATAACAATGACGGTATGCTTTTTATTCCAAATGCTGCTGATACTTTTTGAGCATCATCTGTATCTACTTTGTAAATCTGAATGGCATCGCCATATTCCTTTTGAAGTTCTTTTAAAACAGGTGCAATTTTTCTACAAGGTCCACACCAATCAGCATAAAAATCAACAATTACTGGTTTATCTCCTTCAAACTTCCAATCACCACCCTTTTCGTAATCAAATACCTTTTCTTTAAAGCTATCATCATCGAGATGAATTACTTTAGCCTCCGAATTTGATTGAGCAAAACTGTTGGCTCCAATAAATGCCATCAACAGTATCATTAGTAATTTCTTCATTTTCTCTTTCCTTTCCTGGTGCGAACACCTTTTATTTCTATTTCATTATCGCTCTTAAACTAACAAGGATTTCCTTTTAATTGTGTCGGACAGAAGACCATTAACAATTATTTAGCATCCACTTTTAAAACTTCAGCAAAAGCTTGTTTGAAATTTTCCTTTGAAAGAGCCCCTTGTGCCATTTGAGGCTGACCATCTTGCGGAATAAATAGCAATGATGGAATACTCTGAATACCAAACATGGCTGATAATTCTTGCTCTTTCTCTGTATCAATTTTATAAATATCAATAGCATCGCCATACTCTGCCTTCAACTCATCTAAAATTGGAGCAACCATTTTACATGGTCCACACCAATCAGCATAAAAATCTACCAAACATGGTTTACTACCTTCAAATTTCCAATCTTTATTTTTTTCAAAATCAAATACTTTCTCTTTGAATGATTCTTTCGTTAAGTGTTCTACCATAACTAACGCCTATTTTAATTTATCACTATAAATATGTACAAATCTATATATTTTTATCAAACAATTAACATACCAAAGTCAATTTTCCTCTGAATTTTCATAATCCCCTTAATTAATTGTAATTTTGTCAGGAAATTAAACAGTCGGTCTGTCATACATAGACCTTCATATTGTAACAACCTGATTACAGGTTACATGACTCATTAAGAAGTGAAAGAACATTTAAAACATCCTATATTTTCAATTATATCAGAAATCGTAACTGAAGAAAACCTTGAAAGCTATGTAATTGGAGGCTTTGTAAGAGATATATTCTTAAAACGCGGTTCAAAAGATATTGATGTTGTTGTAATAGGCAGCGGTATTGATTTGGCTCAAAAAGTTGCTGCCAAAGCTGGTAATCCTAAAGTTTCCATTTTTAAGAATTTTGGAACAGCCATGCTTAAGTATAAAGATCTTGAAATTGAATTTGTAGGTGCCAGAAAAGAATCATACAATAGAAACTCAAGAAAACCAATTGTTGAAAATGGCAGTTTAGAGGATGACCAAAAAAGAAGAGATTTTACAATTAATGCTCTTGCATTAAGTCTGCACAAAGACAATTTTGGAGAACTCCTGGATCCTTTTGGAGGCATTGATGATTTGAATAGCCAAATCATTAAAACACCAATGGATCCAATGATTACTTTCTCGGATGATCCTTTAAGAATGATGCGTGCAATTCGTTTTGCAACACAATTAAACTTTAAAATTTCTGATGTCACTTTCAATGCTATCAAAGAAAATAAGGAGAGAATCCATATCATTTCTAAGGAGCGAGTTATTGAGGAATTGAATAAAATTGTGATGTCAGCAAAACCTTCAATCGGTTTTAAATTGCTTGAAGAATGTGGTTTATTAAAAATTATATTCCCAGAGTTTCAAAGATTGAAAGGCAGAGAAACCAGAAACGGAATTAGCCATAAAGACAATTTCTATCATACCCTTGAGGTTTTAGATCAATTGGTACCATACTCCGATAATTTATGGCTTCGTTGGTCGGCATTGTTGCACGATATTGCTAAACCTAATACCAAAAAGTTTGTAAAAGGAATAGGTTGGACATTCCACGCTCACAATTTTGTTGGAGAAAAAATGGTTCCTCGAATTTTCAAGAATATGAAATTGCCTTTAAATGAAAAGATGAAATTTGTTCAGAAGATGGTATTGCTGCACATGAGACCAATTGTATTGGCACAAGAAGTAGTAACTGATTCTGCTGTTCGAAGATTACTTTTTGATGCTGGTGATGACATTGATGACCTAATGAAATTGTGCGAAGCTGATATCACATCTAAAAATGAAGAAAAGGTAAAACGATTCCTCGATAATTTCCAACTGGTTCGCAAAAAGCTAAAAGAGGTTGAAGAAAAAGATGCAATTAGAAATTTTCAACCTCCAATTGATGGGCAAGAGATAATCGACACATTTAATTTATCACCATGCAAAACCATTGGAGATATAAAAGTGGCGATAAAAGATGCCATTCTTGATGGAATTATTCCAAACGAAAGGGATGCAGCCTATGCATACATGATTAAAAAAGGAAAAGAACTAGGGCTTGAACCTATTGGCAAAAAAAAGAATAATTAGTTCGGAAATAATTCCGGACTTTTTTTTACTGTTATAAAACCTATTCAAGTTTGTTAAACAGCACTTGATAGACTCGACATAATATCTACTTTTGCGGAAATTAAGCAATCTCACTATTTATAATTATACATCCAATGGCCTACGTTGATAATACAATGATTATCAGAAGAGATCTGTTATCGAAAATGGCAGAACTTTTTAATGAAGGAAAATTTAAAGAAGGATTAGATCGGATTCCTTTAGAAATGGCACCTCGAAGAAAACAAGATCTTGATAGATGCTGTGTTTTTAAAGAGCGTGTTATCATTAAAGAAAAATTAATTCCTCTTTTGGGATTTGATTTGGAAGATGATCGCGATGAGTTAAAAACTCTGGCAGAATACGCAGACGAAGCTTTAGAGAGAAAAAATCCAATCAACAAAATTCTTACAGTTGTTGATGAAGCTTGTACTTCCTGTGTAAAAAACTCATACATCGTTACCAATCTTTGTAAAGGTTGTGTTGCACATCCATGTATGATGAACTGCCCTAAAAGTGCAATTAGCTGGAATGCAAATGGTCAGGCACAAATTGATCCTAAAACTTGTATCAACTGTGGTATTTGTATGAACGTATGTCCTTATCACTCCATTATATTCATGCCAGTTCCATGCGAAAATGCTTGTCCTGTTGGCGCAATTTCCAAAGATCAGTATGGTATCGAACAAATCGATGAAGACAAATGTATTGATTGTGGTAAATGTATCACTGCTTGTCCATTCGGATCGATTATGGAGAATTCTCAAATTGTGGATGTAATGAAATCCATAAAAGATGAAGAGACAGAAACCATTGCAATTGTTGCTCCTGCCGTTATTGGTCAATTCAAATCGACTACAGATACCGTATTAGGTGCTATAAAACAATTAGGCTTTTGTGATGTAATAGAAGTTGCAAAAGGTGCAAATGTAACCACCGAAAGAGAAGCTGATGAATTATTGGAACGTTTGGAAGATAAAGCTCCATTCATGACTACTTCTTGTTGCCCGGCATATGTTTCAGCAACCGAAAAGCACATTCCTGAAATTCAGAAATATGTTTCGGAAACCAAGAGTCCGATGTACTATGCAGCTGAAATTGCAAGAGAAAAACACCCTAATGCAAAGATTGTATTTATAGGTCCTTGTATTGCCAAGCGTCGTGAAGGAATGAAAGATCCTAATGTTGATTACGTAATGACATTCGAAGAACTTTCAGCTCTATTTCATGGTTGGAATATTGAAATTAGCAAAGAAGAACCTTTACTTTTGGATAAAAGCATTTTGAATCACGGTAGAGCTTATGCTGCCAGCGGTGGTGTTGCTCAATCGGTTCTTGAAGTTAAGCCTTACGTTAATATCAAACCAGTAATAGTAAATGGTTTGGATAAGAAAAAGATTAAAATGCTGAAAGCTTTTGGTAAAACAGGTAAAACCAGCGGAAACTTTGTTGAAGTAATGGCTTGCGAAGGAGGCTGTATTGCCGGACCAAGTTCTAATTTTGATCCAAAAACCGGAAGCAAACTTTACGAAAAAAATCTTGCAGCTTTAATTGAAAGTTTAGAAGATTAAATAACCTCATAAATGGCGATGATTTCAAATTATCGCCATTTTTTCTGTTAATTCAAATTTATCTCAAGATCTAATTACTTTCTCCAGAAATCAAGAATGATAGGTAAATGATCACTAAAGCCTCCATGGTACTTGTATCCCACAAAGGTTCGGTAAGGTTTTAAACCAAAATGAGTTTCATCTTTTTCCAATAAAAAATCGGGTGCAAATACACTCATTCCATCTTTATTGCAGTACAAAACGGCAGATTTATTCATCAATGATCCCGAAACAATAAACTGATCGAGCATTCCCCACTTTCCCTGGTACTTATGACTTCCAATACTTCCATTCTTTACAAAAACACTTGCTAGATTATACAGTTGCTGATCTCTAATTTCATCTGAAATTTCATATGCTCTCAAAGTATTTTTTATGGATTCGTTCTCTGGATAATCATTAAAATCACCCATGATTAGAATATTTGCATTTGGCGATTGCAAATAAATTGAATCTACTTTATGTCTTACCAATTTCGCAGCGCTAATACGTTTTTGCTCCGATTCAAGCTGTCCTCCCCAACGGGATGGCCAATGATTTACAAAAACATGTAATGTATCGCTACTATGTAATTTTGCTTTTACGTACAAAATCTCGCGAGTAGTTGACACCGTTTCTCCATTGTAAACGAATTTGATAAAGGAAGTATCTATGGGTTGAAAAACTTCAGGTTGATACATCAAAGCAACATCAATCCCTCTTCTATCAGGTGATTCTCTGTGAATAATACGGTAATCAATTTGATTCAAATGACCGAATTTAAAAATACCATCAAGTACAAAACGATTTTCAATTTCGCACAATCCTATAATATCAGGAAACTCCCACCCACCAGCAGCCATTATTACTTTTGATATTTTATTAACTTTCTGTCGATATTTTTCCCAATTCCAATGTCTTACTCCATCAGACAAAAACTCATTATCCAGTTTTAAGCTATCATCAAAACAATCAAAGCAATTTTCAACATTGTAAAACATTACTCTAAAATCACCACGTTTACTCTCTTCCCTTCCTTCCAAAATAGATTGCGCAGAGCTATAAAAACTCATTAGAAACAGAAAAATGGCAATGTAAATTCGTTTCATTTCTCAGTATCTTTAAACTCAAAAGCTCCCATATCCGGAGTCGAATCATCAGTTCTTGAGTTATTCAGAAGATCTTTTGGATACTCCATTCCAATCTCAAGTTTCCCTGTATTTATACATGGAGAGGTTTCACCAAGCGTATAATTTCTTTCTTCAATCGACTTAAATTCCGGATCCTCATTAAAAATGCAATCTGAGAATATCAAGGCATATTCATCCTGAAGCGTTCTACTTAATTTTAAGAGTGTATTTTCTATTTTTAGCCCTAATGCATTATCGATAATAAATTCGTTGCTATGAGTTCCCCATACAATGCAATTAGCAATATTAGACGTATGTGTCGAAGAGTTTACAAGCTGAACATTTGGCACCGTTCTTATATCAAAATTCCAGGCATTGTAAATTGTCGAATGAAACAAGTTAAGATTGCCATTCTCAATTTTTAAACATTCGTCGCCACAATTTACCAACAACAAATCGTGGGCTTGCAGACTCGCATTTGAAATGGCTATTCCATTTTCAGTAAAGTTTCTGATTACACCATATTCCAATTGTAATTCTCCATTATTCCCGGTATAATGAATACCATTAATGCCATCTTCCAGAATAAAGTGGCTCAATTGGTTTGATTTACTACTTTCATGAATGTGAATTCCATTCCATTGGCCTGGCACATTTTCATACAATTCTTCCAATCTTGAACTACCAAAATAAATCGGTTTTTCGAAAGTCCCTACTGCTTTAATGTTTCCTTCTATATCTATGCCTCCATTCTTTCCAAAATATACAGTAGTTCCTTCTTCCAATATTAGCTCTGCATTCTCCAAAACTGAAATTTGCTTATTAAGCAAATAGGGGCGTTTTCCCGTCCAATTTTGAGAACTGACTATATCTTTCTCAATTAAGACTACATCCTGGCTCCAGGTGCTCAAAATTATCCCTTGAAGGTTATTATTCACATTAAACACCAAAATATCTTCCAATAAAATTGCTTCATCAGAATCTTTTGGCCTTAAGTCAACCTCCACAAATACAAAAAGACTATCATTCGCACCTATTTCTACATTTGCAAATCTTTCTTCTGCTGTTCCATTTACATTAAGACGATATGGTGAATTTTCATCTTGCAAATAGATTTCTTGCAGATTTACTTTTTTTGATGAATTGTTATAAACCTTAAACTGCTTGGTAGTTGATCCAAATGCTGTAAGAAGCGTATCAAATTTTAGTGTATCTACTGAAAAACTTACACGAAAATTAGGATCAGTATTTAATCCATCTTCATTATCGCATGAGAAAATTGTCAGTGCAAAACTTAAACAGCATAGTAGATATAAAATATTGCGCATAGAATTATTGTTTAGGAATTTGAAGATAAAAAAAATCCGGTAGTTATGTATTCTACCGGATCTAAATTTCTTTTTAGCTTAAAAGAAAATATAGTTTTTACTTTTTCTTTTATGACGTTGTGTTTTGGTTTTACTAAAGTTGCGGTCAGCCGCTCTTCTTTCACGCATCCTACTTTCACGCTTCATCTTGTTTGGAATGTCAAAGTTTATTCCCAGTGTGATTTCATGAGTTCCATCACTACTATCCGCTATTAAGTTATTGGTGTAATGATCGTAAGAATATCCGATATAATACTGGTTGTAACTTACTCCAACCATACCCACAATTTGATCGTTTGATCGGTATGAGGCTGCCATCCAGAAATGATTGATGTACAATTTCAATGTTGCATCGTAATATAGATCTGAGCTCATGGTTTTTCTCACGATCACAGATGGTTCCAGGTCCACCAAATCCATTAAATGAAAAGTATAACCTGCAGTACCATAAAAATGACGCATCATGATATTATCGGTGTAAATATTGTCGCCAAGCTTTACCGAAGATTCGAATAGATGAGCAGCTGAAAAACCAATAAAATAATCATCATTGTATAAGTAAACTCCAAAGTTGGCATCTGGCACATAAGTAACCATATCTGATCCAGTATAAAGAGGGTCATTTACTGGTATGTCACGTCCATCAAATTTATACTGGTAAAACACACCTCCTAATCCAAATGAGAGCTTAGTTCCTGCCTTACCATATCTACGTCTGTTTAATTGTAAATGGTAAGCATATGAAAGCTCTACTCCTGTTCGAGATACAGCTCCATATTTGTCATTGAAAAAGTAGCCTCCAACACCAACACCACGCTGCTTGTTTCTGCGTGCCAGCGGATTTCCCATTATGTTACATGTAGTACATTTATCCCCTAAATTCTTGTTAAAACTTAAGGCCTGTGTTTCAGGAGCTCCTTCAACACCAGCCCATTGTTGCCTCAAACTTAGTCGCAATGGCGAATACATCCTACTCCCTGCCATAGCAGGATTTAGCAAGAATCCATTCTCTACATATTGACTGTAAAGTGGCAATTGTTGCGCTTTAGCTTGAAAAATTCCAAGCAAGAGAATACCTAATAAAATTAATGTTCTTCTCATTAGATTATAATGGTCAGGTTTTAAAGTTCTATTTTACTATCTCAGAATGGTTACGGTTCCCATCATTGGTTTTTCGTCCTCAACCTCCACCGCGTAATAATACGACCCAATTGGCAGTTTTACACTGCCATCATTACCTTTCCATGGTTCACCTTTATATTCGTTACCAGTACCTGCAAATTTGTACACTGCTTTACCCCAACGATCATAAATCACGATCTTCAGATTTTGAATAAACTCAATTCTTTCTATATCCCAATAATCATTGTAACCATCTGAATTTGGGGTAAATGCCTTTGGTATTCGAATTCTGCGTTCAAATAAATATTCAACAACAATTGTCGTGTCTAATGGACAATTATTGGCATCTTTCAACTCCAGCATGTATACACCCCTGTCAATATCTTCAATTGTTTCGGATGTAAACCCTAAGGACAAATCATCCTTCTGCCAACTGTATGAATAATCTTTGACTCCTCCAGAGATATTTACCCCAATGGCTCCATCCATTGCATCATAAGTAGTTGGTCTAATCACCTCAACGTCAACCGCCAATGGTTCTGGTTCAAATATATCCACCTCCGAGATATCTGTACACCCCTGAGCATCAATCACGGATACTTCATATTTCCCGAGTTTAAGATCAGTTGCTTCCGCAGTATCCTGTCCATCAGACCAAAGTATTGTATAATCTGGAGTTCCTCCGGTTATCTTAACCAATGCTCTACCCGTTCCATCTCCATGACAAAGAACATCCGTAAAATCATTAATCTCAGCAATTAAAGTATCTGGTTGGTTTAAAGTAAACGAACCACTTTCACTACAGCCGTTATCATCAATAACCTTATAGTCATACACACCTCTAGTTAATTCCTCAATTCGCTGGGTTACACTACCATAGTTATTCCAGTCAATAATATACGGTTCTGTCCCATTACTGATATCTAATTGAATCCAGCCATTTTCCAAACCATAACAGGTAGGATCTTTACTATCTCCAACAGAAACCATGAGTCGCTCTGGTTCAGTAATCTCTATTTCAATATCCTTTGATTTACAACCATTTAGATCTGTGATATTTACAGTATAGATGCCAGAAGCTAAATTTTCCTGATCTTCCTTATTCACATCAACCCCTACTCCTGACCAATTATAATTATACCCAGGTGTTCCTCCTTTAGGTTGAATATTAATGTAACCATCACTCATTCCAGGACATGAGATATTTTTTGTACTGACCTCAATATCCAATAAATCAGGCTCTTTTACAATCACCACAAGTGTTTGCTCTTCATATCCAGGATCGCCTCCTGAATCATGTACCCTTACTTTATAAGTACCTGCATTTAAATTACTTATATCCTTATCGTTACTTCTAAAGTGATTGTCTCCTGACCATGAAAATGTTAGATTTGCAGGATCACTAGCTCCTTCTACCGCAAGATTAACAGCCCCTTCGGTACCACCAGGACAAGTAATGTGTGTTACCGAAATAGTATAAAGTAGTAATTTTGACGGTTCATGCACCTTTGTAACATCCTCAATTCTACAACCATTGGCATCAATAACTGCAACTTCGTAAACACCCATTTCCAGTCCATCGACCGAAACTGTTCCCGTTGTATTGTCCAATTCTGCATGAGAATAACCTTTCGGTCCGGAAATCAAAACTGTATATGGTGCAGTTCCTCCTCCAAAATTTGCAGAAACAACTCCATCACGTTCTCCTTCAATACTAATATCTGTATTACTAGCGGTTAAATTTAAATCTACCGGTTCAGTAATCTGTTGATTACCTGTAACATTACAACCTTTTGAAGTAGTAACTATGTAGGTATACATACCTGGTTCCAGATTCATAATTTTCTTAGCCGAAGATAAAAATCCTTTACCCAGATCATTGGTCCACTCAACTGTATAATCAGCTCCACCAGTATCTACCAATAATTCTATTTCTCCATCAGCCGCCTGGTAACAACTAACATCTTTAAAATTTTTAACACTAACAATAATAGGATCAGCAGGTAAGAGCTCATATGTGGCATTTGCCGTATTCGCTCCATCACTCACAGTAAGTGAATAAATTCCTGATTCTAAACCTGATATATTTTTTCCACTTCCCGAATAACCAGATATACCAGTCCATGAATAAGTATAAGTCCCTGATCCTCCGGCAACAACTGCTTCCAGTTCTCCATCGGCCGAACCAATACAACCTATCGGTTTTACTTGATCAATATAGGCAAACACTTGTCCCGGACCTTCAATAATCACCGACTTTTCGACAGTAGTACAAGATGATGCATCAGTGGCAACAACTTTATAAACACCTGCTGCCAGATTTTCAATCAAATAATTATTTTCATCAAAATTATCCGGACTGCTAAATGTTCCACTTGGTCCACTAACTGTAAAAGTGTACGGCATGGTACCTTCAAATAATTCCAATGCCAAAACTCCCTGATTTGTTCCAGCTTTTTCTACATGTTGTTCAACTACAACACCGAGTTGAAGACTGAGACCAAGATCTAATTTGACGGTGTCCGTTTTTGAACAATTTTTCTTATCCGTAATTTGCAATGCATATTTTCCCGAAATCAGGTTTTCAATATTTTGCTCATACGATTTGTAATCATTCGGACCAGTCCATGTATAAGTGTAACCATCATTTCCACCATAAGGTGTAACATGAATAATTCCATCTTCAGATTTTTCACAAGAAGGTAAAACAATATCGGCAATTACAAATCCAATTTTGTTTGGCTCCTCTACAGTGATTTCTTTCTCGAATATACACCCATGGGCATCAACGATTCGTAATACGTAATTCTCAGGGGCTAAACTTTTGAATATTCCGGTGCTTTCTTCCACTCCATCAAGGAAATAACGGTAATCAGGAGTCCCCTGCCCTCCCACTACAAATATTTCACCCGACTTCTCTCCATGACAGTTAGCATCATCTACAACTAACTCTTCTGCAATAAGTTCCGTTGGTTCATTCAGTTCATGCTCCTTAGATGTTGTACATCCAACCTTATCGGTAATGGTCAATTTATACAAACCTCCTGCTAATCCAGAAATATTCGAATCTGTAGAAGAGTATCCGTCAGGACCAGTCCAATCGTAGGAATAATCTGTTACTCCACCAGTTACAGTTGGATTAAATTCACCATTTTTATCTCCGAAACATTTGAGATCCAAACCATTCAAATCGATAATCAATTCTGGATTTGAATTTATGCTTACATCTTCTTCCGTAGTTTTACAATCATTTCCATCTTGAACAAAAACTTTGTAATCACCAGATGCTAATCCGGTAATATTTTCACTTGCTTGCAAATTGTTATCCAAATAATAGGATAAGCTTCCTGTTCCTCCCGAAGCCTCAATCGAAATTTCTCCTTCGTGAACTGTGTAACAAGTGAGATCTTTCGTATCGATATTATCTATTAATAATTCATAAGCATCGAAAACATTAACTTCAGCATCGAACTCACATTTTTTACCATCAGCAACAGTTACGTAATATTTTCCTGGTTTAAGACCAAAAGCTGTACTTGTCCAATTTGGTTTATCATCAGCAGAATCTACATCTTCGCCAGATTCCGATTTCCAGAAAAATGTATAATCAGGATAATTTCCAGTTGCATTCTTTTTAACGGTTGCAATTATTTGTCCATTACTCTGTCCGAAACATTTTACATTGTTGGCAGTAATTTCTAATGAAACTGTAGAAACTTCACCCAATGCAACTTCGATTGTTGATTCAATTTTACAATCAGTTCCATCATCAGCTACAGTATTTTTTCCATATCGAACTTCAACTTTATAGAAACCATTTTTATCAACTTCAATTATCGCGTTGGTTTCTCCATCCAATATATTATAAGTACCAGCTGTTCCATCAACACTATAATACCATTGAAAAGTAGTTGAACTATTAATCGGGAATCCTTTAACATGATCTAGCACAGCAACATCACTACACCACTCTTCTCTTGGTTTATCAAAACTTTCCTCAAATGAAGGAGGGTTGTCTTCTCCATCAGGATCATTCCATAATACAAAACCAGTAGAATTATCTCCATCATAATGGTATTTAACTGGATGATCAATGACACCGGAACCTGTAGTCCCTTGAATATCAGTAAAAGATGCATTGTAAATTTTATCGAAAGTATCTGCTGTTTTGTGAAGTATCGCTCGTACTCCAGGTGTACTTGCTTTTAGAAAAACGTATGAACAACGAACACCTTCCATTTTTAAATCATTCACAACAGTTACTGTTTTTCCTGACTCAATGGTATTGTTCTCGTAACCCAAAGTGAATTCAAGATTTAGAAATTCAGTATTTCCAAAAATCTTTCCTTCTTCCATAAATCTTACAGAACCAAAATATCCTTTTTCTGTATCTGCTCCACTTGTAATATTAATAATACCATTATCAACAAAATCCACAAATCCGAAACGAACTTCCCCATCAGTTTTACAATAGATACCTCCTCCATTTTCAAAAGTAATGTATGAATCTGTACTTGTGAAAGTTAAACCACCAGTAGTATTCATTATCATACTCCAACTTGTAATATTATTTGAAGTTACTTTAACTATTGAATTTGTCATGTCGAAAGAACGAACTGCATCAGAATCGTGTAATGACAATGACTTGAACTGATTCACGGTAAAACCGAAACCTTGAGTAGAAACAGAACCTTCATCAATTTCCAAATTTCCAGAAGTAACAAAACCTGTTTGCCAATTCCAATTTTGATCCTTTCCCACAAATCGAATATCTCCATCCAGATTTTTATCAGCAAAGTCAACATTTTTAATATCTGTTAATCCATCACCAATAAATTCGAAAGTTCCTTGCATATCCAAAGTCATGCTATTGGCCAGATCCATCGAACCAGCCATTTGCAATTTTGCTGTAACAGAAAAACTAGCATCCGGATCAATATCATCATTCCATGTCATGCTATGACATTTGGCATCAGTGGTTAACTCTACCAATTTACTACCAAAGAAGGAGTTAGATGTAAAAAACACATCGTCATTAATTGTTGGCACACAACCTTCTTCACTACCATCAATTGCTCTACTCCAATTTTCATGATTGTTCCAATGATCATCTGCACCATTACCAGTCCAGTACAATGCTATAGGAGCAATCGCTCCATCAACGGTCCAACCATTTGTATTTCCCAAATCGAAGGAGTTGCTTGCATTGTATTTTATTCCACCTGAAACATCAGCATGAATATCTTTTAATTCAAGGAAATTACCATTTACATCACTCTTGGCAACTATAAACGTTTCATTTCCTGCACCATCCTTAGTAGAGTGTAAGTATATTGGAGCAAAACAGCTACCTTCAACAAGTAACTTATCGGTTGTAATGGTTCTGCCTTTTTCTAATTTGTATTCAAAGCCTCTTTCCAATTCAAGAGTTCCGAATGAATTTTTCTTTCCTTTTATTATACCATCACCTTGGAATAATAAATGTGATGCATATACTTCTAAGCCTGAGAATCCACCATTCAATTCTCCTCCTTTTTCAAATATTATTTCATTAAATGATACACTATTTAAAGTAGATCCTAGTAAAATAACATCGGCATTATCTTTTAATCTTATGGTACTATTTTCTGTAAGAAACTCAAATCCTTGTTCAAAGGCCTCTTCTGCAAAATTGATATAAATCGAACGTCCCGAAACATCTTCGCTACCATTTATTATCAAGTTTGAATTTTTAATATCTAATCCTCTCGAGTTTATGCCTGCAGGAGTTTCAATTGAAGTTAAACTTTTACATTCAACTAAATTTCCATTCGCAATTAACTTGCCATGACGAATAAACAAGTCTCCTTCTGTCTGAAAATTAGAGTTCATGGTCCATTCTCCATCCTTTCCGTCAAATTCAACCACATTCGGAAATACATAACCAAAAGTATTAATGGTTTGTGCTTCTGTTGCTCTAAAATAGAAGTTAACCATTGGTGACAGGTCAATTTCCAATGTATTATTAAGAATGAATGAACCATAAATGTAAACACCCGAAATATCGGTATCTCCCATAATTAAATTAGGTCGTGCTGTTTCAGATCCTGTCCAATCCATTGTTCTACAACGGATATCTCCTGATCCCGTTCTTACATTCTGATCAAATCCTGTGAATGAATTTACATCGAAAAAAACATTATCCTTGGCAGTTGGAACACAACCATCCGCTACACCTCCTGAATCTGCAGCACCGGAAGAGGTTGCCCAATGATTTGGATCATCCCAATCTCCTTCTCCATTTATCCAATATAAATCTTTACCCTTTGGTTCGTCTTTAAATTTCCAGCCTGTTGTGTTACCCAAGTCCAATGATGACTTTGCAACAAATACATTTTCCGGATCTGCATGAACATTTAATAAATTAACCGAATTTACTTCTATTTCTGTTACTCCAGCTTTAGCTTTAAATATAGCAGCATCGGAATCAGAACCTGAAATGTCGATTGTTCCTTCACAGGCTCCATTGGCAATTATATTTTCGAATTCGAACTCCTGTCTACTTTCAAACACATAGGTTTTTCCCACGGCCATTTGAATACTTTTGGCCGTAAAACTCATTTTTGAAGGAGTTGGTTTTCTGAAGTAAGTATTCCCTTTAAATACCATTGCATTAAAACTTACATCATCAGCAAAAATATCTACATATGCATTTCCAGTAGGTTCTTCAAAAGTCAGGTTATAAAATGTCAAATCCTCATCACCAGCTGAAACAATAAACTCTCCTGCTTTTGTCATTTGAATTTCCGAAGTACCAGAATTTAGAGTAAGTGCTTCTGCAGAAACTTCAAATTTCTCAACTTTAAGGATTGTCGAAGCCAAGTTCAATGAACGTAAATTATCTATACCATAATTAGAATAAAATTCCTTGGCTTCAATTTCATTTCCATTGGTAGATAAATCACCATATTTCAAATCTATCTTACCTGTAGTAATCAGATTTGAAGTGATACTCCAAGAACTGGCTTTCCAACTTCCATCTTCCTGTTCATTTCCAGTAAAATTAAGATCACTCATTAATTCTACAACACCAATATTAATAGTTTGAGGATCATTTTCAGCCTTAAAATTCATTTCGCCTGAAAATGAATTCTTTCCTACTGCCATGCCTGACATATCAAGACTTCCGAATATATTGATTGGTTGATCTCCTGAAAAAGTCATATTCGTTGCAACATTCCATACCATATTGTTACACTCAGCAACCTGTCCTCTAAGTGAAATATTTACTGCAGAATTGCCCGTAACTTTAGCATCCTCAAAAAACACATTGTCTTTTCTTGTTGGAATACAGCCTTTATCCCAGTTACCAGCTTCGAACCAATTGTCATCAACATTACCTGTCCAATAAACATCTCCACCAAGTAAGTCATCAGGAAAAACCCAACCTTCATAGCCCGAAACCCCAATAGATTCCTTGGCTTCCAATACATTTGCCATGCCTCCAACAACATTCACATCTTCAACTCTAACGCGAACAATGTTATTTGAACTTACATCACTATCAATGAATGCTACTCCGCCGTCCCCTTTAAGTGAGATATTTTCGGAACAAGTACCAACAGCATTTAGTCCATCTATTGCTAGAATTTTCTGAGTACTTCCCGCCTGAAATAAATACTCTTTTCCTGCTGCAAAGGTGATATTATCAAATTGATGATTCCCAGAAATCTTTGCACTTCCATTAAAAATCAATTCCTTAAAACTAGGATAATCTGTCGCATTCTCATTGGTTAAAAACACCTGATTATCTTGAGGATGAAACTGAACTTTTTCATAAGTGATTCCATCGGTATTGTTATTATAAAATTCAGCTCCACTTTGGTAAAGGATTATTTCTGATCCTGTTCCTAAAAAGGTAAAGCCTGTCCCCTCAACATGCCAGGCTTTTAAAACTCCTGTATTGATATCAAATTTTGCATTTGCAATGTTTAATGTCCTTGGCTCTGATGAATTCGAAATAAATCGGTTTACATCAATTGTGAAATTAGCTGCATTTAATGTTCCCGAAATCAAATGTAATTCGTTTTCAACATTCAAGGTAGTACTTAAAGTATAAGTATTAGCTTTGCCATCAACCACAATGGCTCCCGACATTGCAGCATTTAAAGATATCATGCCTCCACCTTTCAATATGGTTTGCCCATCAAAATCCCAGCTTGCATTTGTAGCCTTTAACGATGCATATATTTCTAAATTTTGATTCCCCTCAAATGTGGATGTGCCTTGAATCTCAAGGTTCTTACACTCTGCAGGAATATTAACATTCACTGTAAATCCGTCAGGAATAATGGCATTATTATTTCTAGATGGAACACAATCTTTATCCCAGTTCTCATGATTTCCCCAATCGTTATCTCCTCCATCCCCATTCCAAGTATAATCATCGGATGATGGAGCACCAAAGGTCCACCCTGAGTTTGCTCCCAAATCATATGAATTACTTGCATTAAAAGGAGCAGCTGTACCTGTTGCTGTTACATTCCTAACTTTTAAGTGATCTAAAGCTACACCATCGGCTGAAATAAATCCACCTGCAGCACCCCCTGTAATATTTATAAATGCATGACATTGCCCCATTGCAGTAAATAGGCCATGAACATTTTGAACATCTTTATCAATAATATAAGAATATCCCTCGGTAAATTCTAATTCCTGAAAATCATTTGCCCCACTTAAACGACCATCTTTCTGGAACGTTAGTTTGTTAAAATTGGCACGCAAACTCGTATTAACAACAGCTCCCGAATTGCCAGAGAATATCAAATTGTAAAAATCTATCATTTTACTACCCGACACTTCAATACTCGAGTTACCTGATAAAACAGTAATTGTGGAATTACCTGCGTCAATGCTTAGGTTATCTGTTTGAAAAGTAAATACTGACTCTCCCGGCTTATTCAAGTTTATGGCAGCGGAATTCAAGTACAACTCTCTCGAAATGGTAGTATTTGAAATAATTCTTCCACAATTTATCACGGCTTCAATACTTAAAGTTCCCTGATTGAATTGGATATCATTATCTAAAATATTTAGTTCATTGGTGATTCTCCATCCACCATTGTTTTCAAAAATTAGATCTCCATCGAATGTATTCCCTCCAAAATCAACAATATTACCTAATGTATTAGCACGAAAATATAAAGGTCTATCAAGGTCGATTACCATTTGGTTGCTAAAAGTAACTCCACCATATATTACCAGATAATGAGCTGAATTGTCATCTGTCTTAAGTGTTGGCATATTTTTCACATTTCCCCAATGCATATTTGCACATCGAGCAACACTTGTAATAACCACTTCTGCCCCTGGATCAGGAAATGAGAATTCGTCAAAATAAACATTATCATCCTTATCCGGCAACAAAGCATCAGGATTTACTTTCCCGCCAGGCTGATCACTCCAATGTTGAATATCATTAAAGTTACCCGAACCGCCAATCCAGTAAAAATCACGTGCTTCCGCAGTAATACAAACAGTATGTAATAATATTAACAGTAATAAACCTATACCATACCTTTTCATAACAAACAGATTTCTAATCAGTCAAACTCACCAACAGGTTAGATAAAATCAATTATTCTTTTTATAAAAGAACTTCTTGTTTTGACGAGAGAAAAATAAATAAGTTTCAAATTTGGGGAAAAATTTCAACATATTAATTATTACCCCAGAATTATTTCCAGATCAATTTACACTTTGTTCCTCCAAATTAGGAATAGTTTTTTGTTTTATTAATATTAAACAGCTATAATTTGTATTAAATCAAAAGATTATAAAAAAACCTGATCATTCTTTCAAAAGATCAGGTTTTTCAATAGTTTCAGACGATCCCATTTTATTTTTTTAGCTCATTTCTTTAAACAATTTACATGAACTCTATTTCATGAATCTCCTCCCAATCAAAAACCCTATAACTATCATTTCCCGTAAAAATTAATATTCCTGCATTCTTACCTGAAACATCAGTTTGGTCGCCTAAGAAGAGATTTTGTCCGCTTTTTAATTCTACCAAACAATAATTATAAGCTTTAGGTGTAATTTTTCTTACATTTCTAAACGGCACCGAAAATTCCAATTCATTATTAAAACCATTTAAAATTTCCGAGTCCATTGCCTCATCCAAGTCATAAACTATCACCCCTTCAAAAGTTTCTCCCTCCTTATTAGTTACCTTTCCGTATAATCTTTCCGAATCATTAAATTCAGAAAAACAACTCTTCGTAGTTTTCGGGAGTGGTAATAAATCAAGAGATAAAAAGTGTTTCCAGGTAAAGTCAATTCGTCCAACATTTGGTATAGTCACAATTATACCTCGGTTATTTCTCGAAACGTCATTAGAAGATTTTAGCAACAAATTACGCCCCGACATTAAGGTAATTCTTGAACCATTCTCCTCTTTTTGTATTTTACTGATTTTAGTAAATGGAATATCCATATCACCATCACGACTTACTCCATCCAATTTATCTCCCAGTAATCTTTCATCATGGTCCCATTGAATAAAGCCAGTAAATTCACCAATTGTAGTTGTGATTTTACCATAGATTGGTTCGCCAAAGTTTTCAATAGGTTGCTTCTCCGGAGAGAAAAAGTTCACCACGTCAATTCTGTTCCAATCAATCTTAAGCAAGCCAAGTTCGCGATCCATTATCCAAATCTGATTACCAACATCATTAGATCCACCTGACAGGTTTATGAATTTTCCTGTTTTAAGTTCCAGATTAACTGATTCTCTTCCGGTTACCGAAATGGAATTAATATCTCCAAATCGACATTCAAATTTTCGATTAAAAGCACTATAAGGTTGTCCATCACCACATTCTACTCTATACCATGAAGTTCTTTTTCTGCGCTTATATTCAACTACTCTCTTTTTTTCTTCCTTGACATATTTCAAATATGGATTTTCTATTTTTTCAGAATTAAAAACATCCGTTAAAAATACTTCTTCGTCATTCCATCTAAGCGGGCCCTCATAAACATCTCCATCAACAGTAGTTATAGAACCATATAAATAACAAGGATAATTTTGTGCCTTAATTCCCAAAGCACTTAATAGAATTGTAAAAAACAAAGAAAAAAATAATACAATCTTACTTAGATATTCCATATTCGCAGCATTTATTGTTCTGAATCGATTGTAAGACGCACAACCTACACATTAGTTACAGCTGCAAAGTAAATTTATTTTTTTCGGAACAGAACCTGTATGTATTTCGAATTTTCGGCAGGTGTAAATATCTGTATCAACTCCCATGAAGAATCATAATCAGCTATTAATTTTTTAAGCTTATAGATTTTCATCAAATCCTCTGTTATACCATCTTCGGGATTAAAATCAGGATCTTCACTTACATCCCAAGCAAAAGATTCCAGTCGGTATTGAACACTTATTTTTCGATTAGCAAATTTTACTTCAACTTCGGCTACCTGTTCATCATCGGTAAATGGAATTGGCACACATATTTCTCTCATCTTATTAGGTTTTAGGTTAATTATAGTTATTCATATTTAATTGCATTTACCGGATCGGCAGAAGCAGCTCTGTACGATTGCCACGAAACAGTAAATACACCGATCACCAGCGATACAATTAGTGTAAGAAGAAATATCCACCAACTAATTTGTATGCGATATGAAAAATCATTTAGCCAAGAATTCATGGCCCAATATGTGATCGGAATGGCAAGAACATTTGCGATAAGGATTAAGCGTACAAATTCCTTAGTTAAAAGATTGACCAATTGTTTTACGGAGGCTCCTAGCACTTTTCGAATACCAAGTTCTTTGGTTCTTTGCTCCGCCATAAACGAAGACAGACCAAACAATCCAAGCGATGCAATTAAAATGCTCAACAACGAAAAGATGGAAAATATCCAGGTTAATCTTACTTCAGAATCATAATTTTCTCTTAACCTTTCATCCAAAAAGAAATAATTAAAGGCCATCTTTGAACTAAATTTATTCCAAACACTTTCAATATATTTTATGCTCTCCTCTCTATTTTTTTGATTTAGTTTTACATACAAAACTCTTCGATGACGAGGATTTTCGCTTACCAAAAAATTGATTGGCTCTATACTTTCGCGCAAAGGTCGATAGTGAAAGTCAGCAACTACACCAACCACCTCTCCTTTCATGATACCCTCATCATCTTCTTCTCCTTCCAATTCAACACCCAATTGTAATTTTTTACCTACTGCTTTTTCATTCCAATCAAACTTTCTTGCAGCAGATTGATTTATAATAAATGCACTACTGGTATCTGAAGCAATTTTCCTATTAAATTTTCTACCTTGCATTACCTTCATTTGCATCATATCCAGATAATCAAAATCAATCACACTAAAATTAAGTGCATATTGCTCCATTCCTTCTTCTCCCTCATATAAATGCACAGTTTTTGATCCATCAAACCCTATAAGAGTATTTGAAGTTGCTACCGAATTTATATTTGGATTTTTCCGCAATTCATCCTTTAAAGGTTCAATCTTGGTTCGCATTAGTGAATCTCTAACAATACTAACCAATACATCCTCTTTACTAAACCCCATATCTTTATTATTCATATAGTTTAGCTGCACTCCAACAACTATAGTTCCACTTATCATTATGGCTGAAACTGTAAACTGTGAAATAACCAAAAGCTTTCGAAGTAATCCTCCAGCTTTTCCCTTTATGGTAGAACCTTTTAATATAGTAGCCGGACGAAAAGATGAAAGGTAAAAAGCAGGGTAACTACCGGAAACAATTCCCAATACTAAGGCCAACACAATACTAAACACCAATATTTCAGGAGTTTCACTAACCGAAAGCGATAAATCTTTATCCACCAAGGAATTAAAAAGCGGCAATATTAACTCGACAACAATTAACGCAATCATCAATGCCAGAATTGTTAGCGATAAACTCTCCATTAAAAACTGTCGAATTAAAGTATCACGATGAGCACCCACAACTTTTCTGACACCAACTTCTCTTGCTCGTTTTGATGAACGAGCTGTTGCCATATTCATATAATTAATTCCGGCAATCGACAAAATAAAAAAGGCTATGACTGATAATATAAAAATGTACTTAATATTTCCTGTAGGTGCATCCCATTGAAGATCTGACTTTAAGTGAATATCGGCAAGTTTTTGAACAATTAGATGATATTCTACACCCAACTGATCTCCTAGAGGTTTCATATACTTATTGTAATACAAAGGAAACTTAGATTGCAGTGCATCTATATTTGTGTTCTCTTTCAACAATAAGAAAGTGTAGTTGCTAAAACTCCAAAATGTTATAGGTTCGGTACTATTGAATTCCTCTGCTCCACGTATAGATTCAATAGTTTTCATGGAATAAAATCCACGAAAATTGAAATGACTATTTCGAGGAATATCTTTCATCACACCCGTAACAGTAAATGACCTATTTTCCCCAACAATTAAAACTTTTCCTATCGGATCTTCATCGCCAAAATACTTTTTTGCCAAAGTTTCATTTAAAACTATAGTATATGGATCAGTAAGGGCCTTGTCAGGATCACCCTGAATTAAATTATAGCTAAAAACCTTAAAAATACTTGAATCAACATATGAAATCCTTTCTTCATAAAATTCCTTGTCCTTGTATCTGAATTGCTGCCTACCAGATCCTTGAATCCTAACATACTCTTCTACTTCAGGAAATTCTTCTTTGAAAGTTGGCCCAAATGGCATAGGAGATGTAGCAACTTTATCACGCTTGCCATTAAGGGTAAAGTCAGAAGCCAACCTTACAATTCTCTTATGATTCACATTATACTTATCGTAGGATAATTCCTCCTGTATAAATAGTACAATGAGAATTGCACATATCAATCCCACTGATAATCCAACTACATTTAGGATTGTATAAAACTTATTTCGATTAAAATTTCGAATAATGGTAATTAAGAAATTTTTAAGCATAGCAATTCTATTACTGAAACAAGTAGTTTTGGGGTTTATGTTTTTTGTTTTATAACTTTTGTCTCATATTTTCTGTCACTACATGACCATCGAACAATTGAATAATTCTATGACTTCGATCTGCATCTGATGGTGAGTGAGTAACCATGATAATGGTCGTTCCTTCTTCATTTAGTTGAGTTAGCAGATTCATAACCTCTTCCCCATTAGCTGAATCCAAATTACCAGTAGGCTCATCGGCAAGTATTAGTTTAGGATTCGATATTACGGCTCTTGCAATTGCTACTCTTTGTTGCTGGCCTCCAGACAACTGCTGAGGAAAATGTTTTGCTCTATGTGCGATATTCATTCTTTCCAAAGCTTCATTCACACGCCTTTTTCTTTCGGAACCTGACACTTTCATATAAAGCAATGGCAATTCAACATTTTCAAATACAGTTAACTCATCAATTAGGTTAAAGCTTTGAAATACAAAACCAATATTTTCCTTTCTCAGGTTAGTTCTTTGACGTTCGGTGTAGTTTTCTACCTGATATCCATTAAAATGCATTTCTCCTTCGCTTGGATTATCCAGCAAGCCAATAATATTTAACAATGTAGATTTTCCACATCCCGAAGGTCCCATAATGGCAACAAATTCACCTTCGTTAATCTCTAAATTCACATTATTAAGAGCTGTGGTTTCCACCTCATCTGTTCGGAAAATTTTTATTAAATTTTTAGTTTTAATCATAGCCTTTTTATTTATAATTTATTCGTATTTCAAAACATTTGCAGGAGCAATTGTAACCAAACGTGCTATCTGTCTATAAATGGTTATAAGTGTAATAAGAAGAGATAAACCTGCTGCAAGAATAAATATTCCAACACCCATTTCAATTCTATAGGCAAAACCATTCAGCCACCATTCCATTGCAAAAAATGATATGCCCCATGCAATGGCAATTGATAAGACAATCCATTTCAAAATTTCTTTAAATAACAATTGGAATACATTATCAACATTAGCTCCAAATACTTTTCGTAACGCTACTTCTCTGGCTTTATTTTCAGTTATAAACGAAACTAAACCAAATAATCCAAGAGAGGAAATGATAAATGCAATTGCCGTGAATGAAGCAAACAATTTTCCCATTCTTGATTCTGCCTGGTAGAAATAAGCAAAATCTTCTTCTAACAATCTATAATTAAATGGAATATGCGAAAACTTCTTATTCCAAACTTTTCTTATTTTATTGATAATTGGCTCCTTATCTTCACCAACTCTAATTCCTATATATTTAAAGGAGCTTGGGTTCCTCATCATTATCAAAGGATCAACTCCAACCTGTAAACTATTAAAGTTAAAATCCTTTACTATCCCAATCACCTCTCCAGTATAATTCCAAAGACTTATTTTTTCGCCTATGGTATATACCATCCCCATCTTTTCTGCCGCAGACTCATTTATTATGAACTTCAAGGTATCTTCTCCAAACTGCTTGGAAAATCCGCGTCCTTGTATGACATCCATCTCAAATGTTTCTATAAAATCAAAATCTACAAAGGATAACTGAAATAACACATCCTCTGAATCCTCTAATTTATTAGGCCAATTCACATCCCATGTTGAGTTTAAAAAATTAACTGGCATTTGGTTGGCCGCTGTTACCCAATGAACTCCTGGAATTTTTAATAACTCACCTTTCAGCTCCGAATATTCTTCATAAAAGTCATCGAGCATTTCAACATACACTATGTTGTCCTTATTATAACCAACATCTGAATCTTTTAAAAAATTCAGTTGCTTATATATAACGCATGTGCAAATAAACAGTGCAATTGACATGGTAAATTGAATAATTACCAACACTTTTCTCAGCATGGCTGAATCTTGCCTAAGTACGCCTCTTATCACCTGAATTGGCAAAAAAGATGAAAGAAAAAGTGCTGGATAACTGCCCGATAAAACTCCTGTACTAAGAACAATGAAAACCACTGCGATTAAAAACTTCAGATTACCAGGATTTAATGTTAATGTTCTATTGGTAAGATCACTAAAAACAGGTAATAATAACTCAACAAATACAATACCTAACCCTAACGCAATGGTTGTAAAAACTATCGACTCAGTTAAAAATAGTCCGACCAATCCACGTCTTTGAGCTCCAACAACTTTTCGAATTGCAACTTCTCTAGCCCTTCGTTCCGATCGAGCTGTAGCTAAATTCATATAATTAAAGCAAGCTATTAAAAGTATCAGAACTGCAACCAACAAAAATACCTGAACATACCAAATTGGTCCAGATTTGTTTTTGCTAATCGAATACAAATGATACTTCTCAAATGCCTGCAAATCCAATTCTACATTAGAATATGGAATTCTCCGACGGACATGATCCCTTATATTTTCAGTCAAATATTTATTATTGGCTCCATCCTTTAACTTTACGAATGTATGAAACGAGTTTGCCTCCCAATCGCTTAAATCATATTCCCAGTATTCTTTAAAAAATCTGAAAGGAAGAAAGAAATCGTAATGTATTGAAGAATTTTCAGGTGCATTTTCAACCACTGCACCTACGACAAACTGATAGTTTGAATTAATCTCAACACTTAATCCTATAGGATCAATATCTCCAAAAAGTTTTTCAGATAATTTTCGACTTAAAACAATTGTATTTTCATTTGACAAAGGACTAATGTAATCACCATACAAAACAGGTATGGAAAATATTTTAAAGAAATCCGGATCAACAATTTTCCCTCCTTTTTCAACAAAAGTTTTCCCATTGGCAGATAAAACCAGTTGCCCCCATGTACTTACCAATCTCGAAGCATATTCAACCTCAGAATATTCTTTCTTTAATGATGCTGCAAGAGGACTTGGAGTTGAATAAACTGAAAAAACATCACCATCGGCATATTTCTGATTTTCAAAAACCGTATAAACCCTTTCAATATCATTATGATAGGTGTCAAAACTAAGCTCATAATTCACCCAAATCAATATCAAAAGTGTACAAGTAACTCCTGTAGCTAATCCTAAAATATTAACTATAGAATATACTTTTTGCTTGTACAAATTTCGAATAACAGTATTGAGTAAAATTCTAATCATTAGCTTACTTTAAAAGTAATTTCTCAGATTCACCGTAGAGTTCATAACTATTTGTTATTACTTTTTCTCCTGATTTCAATCCTTCTAAAACTTCATAATATTTTGGATTCTGATTTCCTAACTTAATCTCTCTCCTCACAGCAAATTCACCTGATGGATCTACAACAAATATCCATTGCCCACCAGTACTTTGGAAAAATCCTCCTCTAGGAATCAAAAGCGCTTCTCTTGGTTCTCCCAACTCTATTTTCGTTCTGAAAGTTTGACCTGTTCTAATTCCATTAGGCAATTCGCTTGCAAATTTTAAATCAATTTCAAATTGTCCATTTCTAACCTCTGGATACACTTTCGATACGATCAATTGATATTCTTTGCCATTAAATTTAAAACTAGCATTTAATCCTTTATTTAATCTAGCAATATAAAGTTCATCCACCATAGCGTTGATCTTGTAATTATCAAGCACATTTACCTGACCAAGCCTCTGACCTTTTGATTTTGACTCTCCCAGCTCTGCATTTAATGCTCCTAACTGACCACTAACAGGTGCTTTCACATTCAAATTTTGTAACTTTTCCCGAACCAAATCCAAGTTATCTTCCATCTTTCTCAAATTCGCTTCCAACCTTTCAATTTGAATTGTTCTGGAAAGAGAATCTGTTTTTTGACGCTCCAATAGTAAGTCTCTTACTTTCTTGTGATAAAAATAATCATCTCTTGATGACTCAAATTCTTCTTGTGCAATTAAATCTTTCTCGAAAAATGTTTTATTACGATTATATTGTCTTTTACTCTTCGCTAAATTCAAATCAATATCTAACAAATTGCGCTTAATATTTAATCGATCCTGCTCCATACTCAGGCGAGTATCTCTTAACCTATTCACTTGCTCGGTAAAAGCAGCTTCCGAATTCAGAATTTGCAAATTCAATTCCGAATTACTCAGACGAAGAATAATATCACCTTTTTGCACCATACTTCCTTCTTCCAGTAAAATCTCTTCTACCCGACCACCTTCAATGGCATCCAAATAAACTGTTGTTATTGGATTAACCGTACCAGTTCTAGCAATGTACTCCTGAAAATAATCATTTTTAACATCCGCAATCGAAAGTGTTTCTTCATCCACTCTATAACTTAATCCTGATGTTCCTAAAAACGCTGAGTAGAGAATAACTATGGCAATTACGCCGACAGCCAGGTACCAATTTTTCTTACGAAGATACCATGGCTTCTTCTCAATAATTCTATCCATATTTTTTTGACTTGTTATATACCTTTTTCAAACACGCCTTAATAATAACCACTTTCATGCCAAACACAACTTAACATTGAATCACAACAACTTAAACTAAATCACCACCTAAAACGTGTCCAAAGTTTGAACGAAATTAATACACGAACTGTTCGATTACGTACATCATTTTTTTATTTCTGAAATTTTAGTAATAACTTGAGTCCAGATTTAAACAAAATAAATTGAACCTACAAATTAATAGATATTATGACAGTGCAAAAAAGCGGAAGAATATTGGCCATTGATGACAATGAGGATATATTGTTTTCACTTAAACTACTTTTAAAGCAGCATGTAGAACTCATACATACTGAATCCGATCCTGAAATGATCCCTAAACTTATGAAGCAAGAAGAATATGATGTTATTCTATTAGACATGAACTTCACAAAAGATGCCATTAGTGGTCAGGAAGGTTATCATTGGCTAAACAAAATACTTGAAATCGACCCAAGAGCAGTAGTCTTATTCATTACTGCATACGGAGATATTGAAAAATCAGTGAAAGCAATAAAGACCGGAGCTACTGATTTTATTCTTAAACCTTGGCAAAATGAAAAATTACTAGCCACTATATCTTCAGCCATTAAGTTGCGCAAGTCAAAAGAGGAGGTTAGCGAACTAAAAACCAAACAAAAAGAATTAAATGCTGTTCTCGATCAGCCATTTAACGATTTCATTGGTACATCTCCTGAAATGCAACAGGTATTCCAAACCATTACTAAAGTTTCAAAAACCGATGCCAATGTATTGATTTTGGGTGAAAATGGAACTGGAAAAGAATTGGTCGCAAGAGCTCTTCACAGAAACTCGAGTCGAAAAGATGAAGTATTCGTTAGTGTGGATCTAGGGTCAATTAATGAAAACTTGTTTGAAAGCGAACTTTTCGGTCATGTTAAAGGAGCTTTTACTGATGCCAGAGCTGATAGACCTGGAAGATTTGAAATTGCTTCGGGAGGCACACTCTTCCTTGATGAGATTGGTAACTTAAGTTTGCCTATGCAAGCTAAACTTCTTACGGTTTTAGAAAGAAGAGAGGTGATTAGAGTTGGATCGAACAAACCAATTCCAATTGATATTCGTTTAATTTGCGCTACCAACATGCCTTTAAAACAAATGGCATCTGAAGAGAAGTATCGTCAAGATTTACTATATAGAATAAATACTGTAGAAATTGATCTTCCTCCACTACGTGAGCGATATGAGGATATTCCTCTGTTGGCAAATCATTTTCTTGAAATTTATTCAAAGAAGTACAAGAAGAGAATAAGTCCATTATCTAAAGCTTGTATCAATAAACTATATGATTATGGCTGGCCAGGTAACGTTCGTGAACTGCAACACCAAATGGAAAGAGCGGTTATTATGGCTGACGACAAAAACCTTGAGCCATCCGATTTTCAAATCAGTATGGAAAGAAGCCAGCAAGATGATGTTGAATTTGATTCTTACAATCTCGAAGAAGTAGAAAAAAATATCATCCAAAAGGTTTTAAAAACAAACAAAGGAAACATATCTAAAGCAGCAGGCGAACTTGGATTAACAAGAACCTCTCTATACCGAAGATTAGAAAAATATGGTTTATAAAAGCTTTCGAATTAACTTTATTATCAGGATTATCGTTCTATCAGCAACGATATTCCTGCTATTTTACCTAGTCGCCCAAAAAAGTTTATACTTTACAGCGAGCCTGACTTTTATTGCCATAATTTATCAGGTTTACGAGATAATTAGGTATGTTGAGAAAACAAACCGTTTACTTAAAAATTTTCTGGAATCTATTCGATATTCGGATTTTACCAGAAATTTTCAAGTACAAGGATTAGGCAGTTCATTTGATAAACTGCAAGAGTCATTTAATGCTGTAATAACTGATTTTCAAAAAATAAGAGCAGAAAAAGAGGAGCATTATTTTTATCTGCAAACCGTTATTCAGCACATTGGTATCAGTTTAATCGCTTTTCATCGCGATGGAAAAGTTGAAATGATTAACAATGCATCTAAAAAGCTGTTCCAAATTAGTAATCTTAAAATGATTCAGGATTTAAAAACTTTTAGTCCTGATTTGGTTGAATCCTTACTAAGCTTGAAACATGGCGAGAACACATTAATAAAGGTGAATGATAACGATGATATTTTACAGTTGGCTGTTTACGCAACCGAATTTAAAATCAACAATCGTCAGGTTATTTTGGTTTCTATAAAGAATATTCAGTACGAATTGGAGGAGCAAGAAATAGAATCTTGGCAAAAACTAATTCGTGTACTGACACATGAGATCATGAATTCAATAACCCCAATTTCATCTTTATCTACAACCCTAACCACCATTCTTGATGATTTTGGTGAAAACAATACAAATCGTTTCGAAGAGCAGGATTTGGAAACGCTTAACGAAGTAAAAATGGCTTTGGAGACCATTCACAAAAGAAGTTCAGGACTTCTTCATTTTGTAGATACCTATCGTAATCTTACGAAAATTCCTAAACCTAATTTTAGCATTTTCCAGGTTCAAAAGTTATTCGATAACATTCATCGATTAATGGAAGAAGAAATCAAGCGAAATGGAATTGAATGTGAAATTAGTATCAATCCAGAATCTATAGAACTTTCGGCCGATGAGCAGTTAATTGAACAAGTATTAATCAACTTGATTAAAAACTCTATTCATGCAGTAGAACATACCGAAAATCCTAAAATTGAATTAAAGGCCTATATGAATACACGTGGCAGAATCTCAATTCAAGTTAATGACAATGGACAAGGAATTATAAAAGAAGTTTTGGACAAAGTATTTATTCCGTTCTTTACAACAAAACCTAAAGGCTCAGGAATTGGATTGAGTCTTTCAAAACAAATCTTGCGCCTGCATGGAGGAACTATTACAGCCCATTCTGTGCCTGATGAACGAACCAGTTTTACCTTAACTTTTTAATTAATGCTATAAGAATTAACATTCTAATAATTTTAATTTAAGAAATTCTTTCATTAAATTTAAAGGGCAAATATATTTCTAACCCTTAATAAAATATACAGCATATGACTAAGACAATCACATTTAATGAGCTAAGACAAATTAAGGATCGTTTGCCAGACGGCAGCATGCAAAGGATTGCGGAAGATTTACAATTAAACGTAGAAACAGTTAGAAATTATTTTGGTGGAACAAATTTTGATGAAGGTAAAAGTACTGGAATCCATGTTGAGCAAGGCCCCGATGGAGGAATTGTTGAACTCGATGATACTACAATTTTAGATCACGCTTTCCGTATTTTGGAGAATGCCTAAAAAGGGAATTTGACATCAAATAAATAAAAAAGGGTTTTGAATATCATCAAAACCCTTTTTTAGTATATCGTAAATACTTATTCTTCTCTCTTATCCTGATGCAACTTGTTAAAAATAATTGCAAGATTCGAATACAAAGTTGTATTCTGAACAATGATATCATCAGGCACCTTAATTCTTGCAGGAGTAAAGTTCCAAATTGCCTTAATTCCCCACGCTACCATCAGATCGGCTACAGTTTGAGCATTTTCAGCAGGAACGGTTATAATCCCCATAATCACATTCAATTCCTGTGCTAAATCTCTAAATTGATCGATATGAAAAACCTCAACATCATTAATCTTTCGACCTATTGTAGATGGGTTTATATCAAAAGCAGCTTCTATCTTTAATCCAAAATGATTTAATCCACTATCGTGTAGCAAAGCTGATCCCAACGAACCTGCACCAACAAGGAATGCATTATCCATCACCGAAAAACCAAGAAATTCCGATAAAACATCTACAATTGCTTTCACCTCGTATCCAACTCTGGTTTTTCCGACTATCGTAGTGTAGGATAAATCTTTTGTGACCTGAGTAGGGTCTATATTCATATAATTTGCAATTTGAGTTGATGACACAAACTGCTGCCCTTTACGCAACAAACCTTCAGCAAATGCTAAGTATGAAGGCATACGTCTAATAGTTGGCTCTGGAACCGCCTGAATTTTTTTAGAATATTGAACCATAGAAAATTTCTTATACCAAAATCAAGACAAAAATAAAGAAGTTTTTATTAAAGAAAAATTTCTTTATTGATTTTTTTACGTATTACTAAAAAAATGATTTTTTTGGCGCTGAGGATAAGTCGTTAGTTTTTACAACTAAACAAGTAAAAGTGGGCGATATAAGATTCGAACTTATGACCCCTTGGGTGTAAACCAAGTGCTCTGAACCAACTGAGCTAATCGCCCTCTGCGGATGCAAATATAAACAGAAATTTTTACGATGCAATATTTTTTTTGCTTTTGTTTACACCACCTCTGCTACTACAAATGTGCTACCTCCAACAAAAATCAGATCTTCTTTTTCTGAATCTGACTTTGCAGCATTCAATGCATCAGCTACAGTTGAATAGGGTTCTCCCCTTAAACCATAAGCATTTGCAAGTTCCTGAAGTTTCATCTCATTTAATGCTCTTGGAATACTAGCTCGGGTAAAATAATAATTTGCTTCTTTTGGCATTAAGCCCAATACTTCATCGGTATTTTTATCATCAACCATACCAAAAACAATATTCAGTTTTCTGTAATCAGTCATGCCAATTTGCTCAATTATTTCTTTAATTCCTGCTACATTATGACCTGTATCACAAATCACCTTTGGGTTTTCCTGCAAAATTTGCCAACGCCCTAATAATCCTGTTTCCTTAACTATTTGAGAAAGTCCAAAATGGATGTTCTCTTCAGATATACAAAGACCTTTATTTTTTAGTTCCTCCAAGGCACAAATGGCAGTTCTAATATTTTTCTGCTGGTACTTTCCCAACAAATCACATTCAATCAGAACCTCTTCTTCCTGATTCACCGAAAAGAAGTTTAACTCTTGTTTACCGGCTGTAATTTTAGAGTCTCTAAACTCATAAATATCCTCAGCAAAAAGAATATTCGATTCTCTTTCATGTGCAATACCTTTAAAAACATCTTCAATAAATTCTTGCCTTTCTCCTATTACTACAGGAACACCAGCTTTAATAATACCAGCCTTTTCTTTTGCAATATCACAAATATCATTTCCTAAAAGGTTGGTATGATCCTTACTAATATTTGTAATTACTGAAACCAAAGGAGAAATAATATTGGTCGAGTCCAATCTTCCTCCCAATCCAACTTCAACTACAGCAATATCCACTTCTTCTAATGCAAAATATTCAAAGGCCAATGCAACCGTCATTTCAAAAAATGATGGTTTTAACTCTTCGAATTTAGCCTTGTGGTTTGCAATAAAATCAACTACTGCCGATTCTGAAATCATCTTTCCATTAATTTTGATTCTCTCTCTAAAATCACGCAAGTGTGGTGATGTATACAAACCAACCTTTAAACCTGACTTTTGCAATACCGATGCAATAGAATGAGATACAGATCCTTTTCCATTTGTTCCTGCAACATGAACAGTCTTAAATTTTTTATGTGGATGATTAAAATAAGCATCTAAAGCCAATGTATTATCGAGATTGGCTTTATAAGCAGCTTTACCCGTACGCTGATACATAGGCAGCTGAGTAAACATATAGTCTAGTGTTTCCTGATAAGTCATTTTAAAAATCTTTACTGATTTTAAATCCTTTGCAAAGAAGAGTAAAAATTCTTAAAAAAATATTTCATAGCGTGATTTTCCTATATTTTTTGCTAAATTAAAAGTATTAAAGACTGTAATATTTGAATAATTCAAAAGAGAAAAACCTTATACTCTGATTTATAATCAGAAACCGAAGTCTAACCAATTTAAGTTGAAACAGTTTTTAAATCGAAATTGTAAATCGACTACATCTAATGGTCGATATTAACCTCTAACAACACCCAATATGGCAAAACTCAAAAAAATTTTCGTTTTGGATACAAACGTAATCCTACACGACTTTAATTCAATTTATAATTTTGAAGAGAACGATGTTGTTATTCCAATTACGGTTCTCGAAGAGTTGGATAAATTTAAAAAAGGAAATGATCAGATAAATTTTCATGCCAGAGAATTTACAAGAGAACTTGATAGAATTTCTGGCGATAACCTTTTTAAAGATGGAGCTAAGCTTGGCAAAGGCCTAGGAACTCTTTATATTGAAACAGGTAAGGAATTCTCTCCTACAATGAAAGCCTCCTTTCATGAAAATATTCCAGATCACAGAATCCTTGCAATAGCTGAGCACATTTTTAAACAGTACAAGCGCAAAAAAGTAATTCTGGTTACCAAGGACATTAACCTTAGAATGAAAGCCAAATCGTTGGGAGTTCTTGCTGAAGATTACAAAAACGATCAGGTTCAGGATTTAGATGATGTAATGAGTCTTGGTATCACAACTCTTGATAATTTTGATGATGAGAAAATTTCATCTCTATACAAAAGTCACGAAGGCATTCCTGAAGAAGAGTTTGGTGTTGATTTGCTTAAATCAGGTCATGAGTACTTTATCTTAAAGGGAAATTCTTCAAGTGTATTGGCACATTACGATCCAGTTGAAAAGTTAGTTTCTCGAGTTGAAAAGCCAAATGCTTATGGAATTTATCCAAGAAATGCAGAACAAACCTTTTCGATGCATGCGCTATTAGATCCTAAAATTTCTTTAGTTGCCTTAACTGGTAAAGCTGGTACCGGGAAAACTCTTTTGGCCTTGGCCTCTGCTCTTGCCCAACACGATATGTACGATCAGGTATTTTTGGCAAGACCTATTGTTGCCCTTGCAAATAAAGATTTAGGATATCTTCCTGGCGATGCAAAAGAAAAAATTGGTCCTTACATGCAACCGCTGTTCGACAACTTAAGTGTAATCAAGCACAAGTTTAACCTTCACAGTAAGGAATATCTTAAAATCGACGAACTCCTGAAAGAAGAAAAGCTACAAATTACACCATTGGCTTACATTCGAGGCCGAAGTTTGTCAAACACTTATTTCATTGTTGACGAAGCACAAAACCTTACTCCTCATGAAATAAAAACGGTAATTACCAGGGCTGGCGAAGGAACCAAAATGATTTTCACAGGAGATATTGAGCAAATTGATTCACCATATTTGGATAAGAAATCAAACGGCTTGGCATACTTATCCGATAGAATGAAAGGTCAAGATATTTTTGCTCATGTGAACTTACTAAAAGGAGAAAGAAGTCATTTGGCTGAACTAGCAAGTAACTTGCTGTAAATATACCAGTTGCATTACTGCAAATTTTCTTTTAAATTGATTAGAAAAAGTATGAAATGATTTGAAGCTTGTAACCAAAATTAAAATCAAATCCACCGCGTATGAAAATAATGAAATTTGCCGCCATAGACATCGGATCAAATGCCATCCGATTACTGTTTATGAATGTGTTTGAGGAAGGCGGGAATACGCATTTTAAAAAGTCATCATTAATCAGGGTTCCAATTCGATTGGGAACAGATACCTTCATTGATAAATATATTTCACCAATTAAGGGTGAAAAGCTAATTAAATCAATGAAAGCCTTCCGTCATTTAATGGAAGTTCACGAAGTGGTTAACTATCGTGCATGTGCTACTTCGGCCATGCGTGAAGCTGCTAACGGACCCGAAATCATTAAACGAATTGAAGACGAATCAGATATTAAAATTGATATAATTGATGGTAAGGAAGAAGCCAGTATCATCTTCGATAATAAAATTGCCGATACTTTAGAGCCAGATAAAGACTATTTGTACGTTGATGTTGGTGGTGGTAGTACCGAAATCACTTTGTTCTCGAAAGGTATTTGCACCTTCTCAGCTTCCTTTAATGTTGGAACCATTAAAATCCTTAAAGATTGCGTTCCAAAAGGTGAGTTTATCCGAATTAAAGAATGCCTGTTAGACATTTGCCCAAATTGCGAAAATATCGAGATTATTGGTTCCGGAGGTAACATCAACCGCTTGGTAAAACTTGCTACCCCAAGAAAAGAGAAGTATATCAGCTACAAAGAATTGAAAAGTATCTTCTACGATTTAAAACAATACTCGCACGAAGAGTTAATGATTAATTACAATATGAATCCCGACAGGGCTGATGTAATTATTCCTGCTGCAACAATTTTCTTAAGTGTAATGGAATGGGCAAAAGCCGAGACAATTCATGTACCTAAAATTGGTGTTTCCGATGGTATTGTTCATCAGCTTTATAAAGAATATAAGTCCAATAGACTTCTAATAAGTTAGGAATTGTATTAAGCTGATTCTTTTTATAAATTTGCAAACTATTTTATTTGTATAAATTAGGACTGATTCAATTTAAAATTGATTCAGTTCTTTTTTTATCAAAGAGTTTGAAGTAATACCGATATACTAATGGCTGCAGTGTTAAGTTCTCTAACATCATTCATTAATATATCGGAATTATACCAAAAGTTAATTTTTATAATAAAGAGTACAATCAGCAGAGGGAAAGAATATGTTGCAAGGTAAAACTGTTGCATTTTATACATTAGGATGCAAATTGAATTTTTCGGAAACTTCGACCATAGGTAGATCATTTAAAGAAATGGGCTTCGAAACGGTGAAGATGACAGAAAAAGCTGATATCTACGTAATCAATACTTGTTCGGTAACCGATCAGGCCGATAAAAAATGTCGACAAGCCATTAAGAAAGTAATTAAAACCAATCCGAATGCATTTGTTGCGGTTATTGGTTGTTACGCTCAATTAAAACCAAAGGAAATTCTCGAAATTCCAGGTGTTGATTTGGTTTTAGGTGCAAACGAAAAATTCAATATCCATAAGTACATCGACCACCTTGAGAAAAAAGGAACGGGTGACCTACAGCCTTGCGAGGTGGAATCGGTTAAAGATTTTCACTCATCCTACTCGATGGGAGACAGAACCAGATGTTTCCTTAAAATTCAGGATGGTTGCAATTATTTTTGTACCTATTGTACCATTCCTTATGCAAGAGGACGAAGTAGAAACAACAGTATTGCCGATACGGTAAAACAAGCCGAAAAAGTTGCTGCCGAAGGTGCTAAAGAAATTATCCTTACAGGGGTTAACATTGGTGATTTTGGTAAAAGTACCAATGAGACATTCTTGGATCTGATTAAAGAATTGGAAAAAGTGGAAGGCATTGAGCGCTTCAGAATTTCATCCATAGAGCCGAACTTGTTGAGCAATGACATTATTGATTTCGTTGCCGGTTCGAAGAAATTTGTAAACCATTTCCATATTCCATTGCAAGCAGGATCGAACAAAGTTCTGAAGTTGATGAAGAGAAGATACGACAGAGAATTGTTCGCTCAACGTATCGGGAAAATCAAATCTTTGCTACCCGATGCTTTTATTGGTGTTGATGTGATTGCTGGTAGCCGTGGAGAAAGCGAAGAAGATTTCAACGATGCCTATCATTTCATCAACGAATTGCCAATTAGTCAGCTTCATGTGTTCCCTTACTCGGAAAGACAAGGTACAAAAGCGCTTGAAATTAAAGAATCGGTACCTGTTGAGGAGAGAAAGCGTCGTGCTAAAATGTTCCAAATCTTATCGGATAAAAAACTAAGAGCTTTTTATCAGGAACACCTGAACGAGGAACTTGAAGTATTGTTCGAAGGATACAACGACAATGGTAAAATGTACGGATTCACCGAAAATTACATTAAAGTTGAAATTCCTTACAACCAAAACCTGGGTAATCAGTTGGCAAAAGTTCAGCTTGTAAACATTAACGAAAAAGGTCATGTTGATGCTGAATTGATAAATGAAGCAGAGTTCAGTTTTAGGCCGATTATTTAATCATATTTCAAGAATTGATATTAGCTTTGAAGTAAATTATCAATTTTAAATCACTACCAATCGCATTTGTCATGAACCAATTGGAAGATTTATGTCTGAAAACCAACGAAATTGCTAAAAAAGCTGGTGCTTTTATTAAAGAACAGCAGAATAAAATTAAAGCAGATGTTGTTGAAACCAAAGGCATGCACGATTTTGTTACCTACGTTGACAAAACATCGGAAGAGTTAATTGTTGCCGAGTTGAAGAAGATTCTTCCTGAAGCTGGTTTTATTGCTGAGGAAGGAACGGAAACCTATCGTGCCGATCGTTACAATTGGATCATCGATCCGCTTGACGGAACAACCAACTACATTCATGGCTTCTCTCCTTTTGCTGTAAGCATTGCCTTGCAGGAAAACGATGAGATCGTTTTGGGCGTGGTTTACGAAATCAGCCTTGACGAATGCTTTTACTCGTGGAAAGGTGCCGATGGAGCTTTCCTAAATGGCAATTCAATTCATGTTTCTAAGGCTAATACGGTTGATGCATCCTTAATTGCTACAGGTTTTCCTTACTACGATTACGATTTGCTAAAGAACTTTATGGCAACATTGGAGTATTTCATCCTGAATTCTCATGGTGTTCGTCGTCCTGGTTCTGCGGCTACCGATTTGGCCTATGTTGCCTGCGGTAGATTCGAAGCTTTTTACGAATACAGCCTTCAGGCCTGGGATGTTGCAGCTGGTTCCTTCCTGGTAAAGCAGGCAGGAGGAGCGGTTTGCGACTTTAAAGGAGGCGATGATTACATCTTCGGAAAAGAAATCATTGCATCAAACGGTTTGGTTCAGGAAGAATTTAAATCGGTGGTGCAAAAGTACATGCTCAAATAATTCTCTTTTTTATTGATCTGATAACATGACTAAGTTTTTTTCCTATATCGCATATGGTTTTATAAAGCTATTAAGTTATTTGCCATTGCCAGTACTCTATATCTTTTCTGATATTATTTTCTTTATTGTGTACCATGTTGTGGGGTATCGCAAGCAGGTTGTTCATGCGAATTTAAAGAATGCCTTTCCCGAGAAATCTGATAAAGAGATTAGAAAAATAGGAAAAGAATTCTTCTCGCATTTCTGCGATAGCTTTATCGAAACCATTAAACTATGGACCATAAGCGAGAAGGAAATCAAAAAAAGATGTAAGTTCCTACAACCTGATTTTTTCAATCAGTATAAAGAATCTGGTAAAAGCGTAATGGCTATTCTTGGTCACTATGGCAATTGGGAATGGATGACTTCCTTTCCAGCTTGGAAAGATGTTAATTTGCTTCCGATTTACAAACCTCTTCACAATAAGGTTTTCGATAAATTATACATCCAATTAAGAGAACGATTTGGTGCCAAAACGCTTCCAAAAGATGATACTTTGCGAACCATGCTAAGGTACAGAAGCGAAAAAGAATTTACCGTAACTGTTTTTCTTGGCGATCAAACTCCAAACAGAAACAGCATTCATTACTGGACCAAATTTTTAAATCAGGATACACCGATTTTGCAAGGAACCGAACGTATTGCCAAGAAGTTGGATCAGGCTGTTGTATTTTGTAGTATGCAAAAGGTAAAACGAGGATATTACGAGGTTGATTTCATCCCATTGTTCGATAATCCTAAAGAGGCTAAAGACAATGAAATTACAGAAAAACATACTCGTGTTTTAGAAGAAATCATTCAGAAGAATCCTGCTTATTGGCTATGGTCGCACAAGCGATGGAAGCACAAGAAAGACAGTTAACAGTGAGCAGTAAATAGTTATCAGTCAACAAAACAATAGAGTTACTGATTTACAGGTATTTTTAAAGAAGAAATGAATAGAATCGGAATTGTAATACTAAATTGGAATGGCAAAGAACTTTTGAAACAGTTCCTTCCTTCAGTGGTAAGCCACTCTAAAAGAGAATGGGCCGAAATAATTGTGGCTGATAATGCCTCAACCGACAATTCCATTGCATTTCTTGAGCAAGAATATCCTGATATCAGATTAATTCAATTGGATAAAAACTATGGTTTTGCCGAAGGATACAACAGAGCCTTGGCTCAACTCGATCATGAATACTTTGTTCTGCTGAACTCGGATGTGGAAGTGAGTGAAAACTGGTTAGATTCCATTTACCAGCAGTTCGAAAACAATACAGATATTGCTGCTGCTCAGCCAAAAATTAAAGCTTACCACAACAAGTCGGGTTTTGAGTATGCTGGTGCTGCAGGAGGTTTTATCGATTATTTGGGATACCCATTTTGCCGAGGTAGAATTCTTGATACCATTGAGGAAGACACTGCCCAGTACGATAACAACATTGATGTGCTGTGGGCCAGTGGTGCTGCCTTGTTTATCAGAGCTGATATCTACAAGAATACAGGTGGTTTAGATGGAGATTTCTTTGCGCATATGGAAGAAATTGACCTGTGCTGGCGTATTAAAAACCAGGGGCACAGAATCATTTGCGATACCAACTCAACGGTTTACCATGTTGGTGGAGCAACTCTTCCCAACCACAGTTCGCGCAAGTTGTTCCTAAATTTCCGCAACAACCTGTTGATGTTGTACAAGAACCTGCCATCCAACAAATTCATATCTACATTCTTTTATCGAATGATATTAGATGGTGTTGCAGCCTTTAAATTTTTGCTTTGTGGTGAATTTGCCAACTTTGCAGCCGTATTTAAAGCTCACATGTCTTTCTATGGCATGATTGGACAATTCCGTAGGAAGCGCAAAGAATTATTACCTCTTGTAAGCAAGAACCATCACAAAGAAATTTACCGCAATAGCATCATTTTCGATTACTTTCTCAGATCGAAGAAAAGATATTCTGAGATTGAACAACAACTAAAAGCATAACCATTCTGCCTGTTTGCTTTAAATTCCTAATTATTAATAATGCTTAAATGCCTGGTTATGGTAATCAGACAACATTTTGCCATGCCTAATCCACTGGTTAAGCTTTAGAACTGATGTGTTACAGGAGTCTGTTCATTAAAGTGTGTCAAGTAAAAGTTTAAGAAACAATTAATAACTTGATACAATGGATGGAAAAGATTTCAATTACAAAGAATTTGAGAAGGAAGCTTTAGAAGGTCTCAAGTCAGGAA
>Ga0209379_10000336_pt1 | contig 43488 bp, 29 predicted proteins | sample tdDd001_FD_187124 | JGI IMG/M metagenome (GOLD analysis project Ga0209379, IMG submission 187124) | Marine sediment microbial communities from the Atlantic coast under amendment with organic carbon and nitrate - tdDd00.1 (SPAdes)... | ecosystem: Environmental > Aquatic > Marine > Coastal >... | reverse complement strand
AAGTATTACTAAAGCAGAACTAACCGTAATAGCAGAAGACAAAGTAAAAACCTATGGTGAAGCAAATCCAGACTTAACACTAAGCTATTCCGGGTTTGTGAATGGTGAAGATGCAACTGTACTGACAAGCCAACCTACACTCTCTTCAATTGCAAATGAAACCACTGCTTATGGTTCTGCGGATATTCTTGTTTCAGGAGGAGAAGCAGATAATTACGCTTTCAAATATCAGAATGGTACATTATTAATAAACAAAGCTATACTTACCGTTACATCGGATGATAAAACCAGGAATTATGGTGAATCAAATCCTGAATTGACACTAACTTACTCTGGTTTTGTGAATGGTGAAAACAAAACTGCTTTGAGCACAGAACCAACTGCCTCGTGTATGGCAACTAAGGCTACCGAAGTTAGTGGTGTAGAAATTACTGTAAGTGGAGGTTCTGCTGACAATTACGATTTTGACTATGTAAATGGAATTCTTTTAATCAACAAAGCAGAATTGTTTGTGACTGCTGACAACCAAACGAAGGTGTATGGTGAGATCAATCCAGAATTTACTTTGAGCTATACAGGCTTTGTGAACGGAGATGGTGAATCTGTTTTAGATACCAAACCAACTTGTTCTTCTCTAGCCAATACGCAAACAGAAATTGGTGATGTCGATATTGTGCTTAATGGAGGTAACGACGACAATTATAACTTCAATCTTGGGAATGGAACATTAACAATCAACAAAGCTGAATTAACCGTAAGTGCTGATAACAAAAGTAAGACCTATGGAGAGGTAAATCCAGAGTTGACTCTATACTATTCGGGTTTTGTGAATGGTGAAGATGAATCCGTTCTTACAAGCCAACCAACAGTTAGTTCATTAGCTGATGCCTCGTCAAATGCAGGTAGTTATGCAATTACTCTTGCTGAAGGTGCTGCAGACAACTACAGTCTTACTTATGCAGATGGTGCCTTAACAATTCACAAAGCTGAATTGACAGTAAGTGCTGACAATCAAACAAGAGAGCAAGGTACAGCAAATCCTGATTTAACTTTTAGCATTAACGGATTTGTTAATGGTGATGATGAATCTGATTTAGATGATCTTCCTATCGCTACTTGCGTGGCAGATGAGAATTCAGAGGCAGGTGATTACGATATCATTGTAGATTCAGGCGAGGACAATAATTATTCTTTTAACTACATCAACGGGGTGTTGACGGTAACCATTGTAACAGATATTTCGGAAATTGAGGTTCTTAAACTGACCACCTACCCTAACCCTACAAAAGATTGGTTAATTATCAACTGGACAGACAACAACACTCACAATGCTGAAATTCAGATCCTAAATATAAACGGAAGCTTGATCAAAAACATTAACAATTATAATAATGGATCAAGAATAAATGTTTCGAATCTGAAAACCGGCACATACATCTTACGAATAAAAATAGATAATCGTTATCAAAGTATGAGATTCATTAAAATCTAATCATCAAGAAATAATACAGATTAAATCTGAGACGAGAACAAGCTTACAACTTCTCAATCTCAAATCATAAAAGCGATTGCACTGTGTAGTGCAATCGCTTTTATTTTTTTTAAATAGAATTCGAAGAACTAAACGCGCTCAGTAGCTACTTCCAAATTCAGATTCTTAGAAGAATTGTTCCGCTTACGAGTTCTCACAAAAGTTTCCTTAACTCTCTGTGATTTCATCATGTATGGAATCCAAATCGCCGCACCTACTACACTCCTGGTTAGATCATTATAATCAATAGTATCTGCACCAAGTATTTCTGCACCTAATAGGGTATCAATAATTAATCCCGCCAATACAGCCACTCGAAAGTAAATGTATAGCTTTGGGAAGATCGTTCTTTTCTGATGCATTAATACGATTAAAAATATCGCAGCCAAGATTGTTGCAATATTATAAATCAATTCAAAAAAGTAGAACCCGCCGGATAAAAATGGCATGTTGTTATATAATTCTATAAACTGATCCCAAGTAGCCTGATTAAAATATCCCGAATCATAAATTAAATACACAATGGAAATAGGTGTCATATAAAGCCCCAGAGCGACCAAGCCAAGCCAACCACCAATAGTTTCTCTTACTTGATGATATCTTATCTCAGGTTTAGGTTCCCAGAGGTATAATTTCTTGAATACAAAAAACAGGCAAATCAATAAGAGTACCGTAATGAATAGTGCCGGACCAAATAATTTGAATTCAGTATCAGCATCAATCCCCCACTCTATTGGGTATTCACATTTATCACTTATACGTTCATAATCTTTAAAATAGCCTTTTAAATCTTCAACAGGCACATGATCTTTTAAACTTTTATATCGGTAACTTATCGTCAGCATATTTGCCTTTTTATTGACGGATACCTTGTAATAAAATTTCAAAACATCATTCACTACGCTATCTGTTTCTTCAGTAAATCCAACTCCTTTGTGCTTCGGGAAATGCAAATTGATATTCAATTCTACATCCACAGGATAAGAATTGATTTTTAATGGCATGGTTCTTAACTTATCATCACTCGAATTTAAAAACTCGTACAAGTTGAAAGGATAGTAGCTGGAATACAACTCAACACTATCCTTGCCTCTGTGCTCCCAAATATCTTCTATATAATACTTCTCATCAATTGTAAAAATATTCTTTTCCTGATCGTCAGTATAAGTTAAAGCTGTATCTGTCTGCCAACTCATTGCATTGTAATACTGATTACAATAATCCAAGTAGCCATCCATATTTTCAGCTAATGGAACTCCGGTATTAATACCTCTCTTTAGATTTGCCAATTCCCCGTAAAACTTTGTTTGAACCTCATACCTAACCTTCGAAATACTGTCGGTATACCAAAAATCCTCCGTAATTACAGCTCTTTTCTCCTGATCTTCAGAAATATCCTCAAATATCTCGGTATCATTATCAATTACAAGAGCCTTCCCAAACATTGGATTTTGAATCTGATTCAACCCGCCCTTCTCATAATTCGAAGTTGGATCAACCCAATATTCCTTATCCTTCCAAATAAATTTTACAATTACATGATTAAAAGCAAATGGTGATGCCGAGTATTGATCTACAAACCTCTTGTGCTTTGTACTCACCAATGCAGGCCAAGCTGATACTCCTATTCGATTAAGCATGAGACTTAACAAATAAGATTTATCCTTACAATCCCCAAATCGCTGTGAAAATACCGCTTCAGGTTGATGAGGTTTGTGAGAATTAACTCCATTACTCATTGCCAGATAACGAATTTCATCCTGTACAAATCGAATCGTTCCGATGATACCCTCTTCATTAGATTCAAAATTTCTATTCTTTACGAACTCATCAATTTTAGGGCAATCAATATTCATTGGGTACAATTCGAGCATAAATGAACGAACCTCATTCCAATTTTTAAAAGAACTAACCTCTGAACGCGGATAGGCATTGTGCCAACTAGGTGTGTCGTCATCAGTAAAAATGGGCGCTACATTCTGTAAATCCCAAACCAAACGTTTTACTTGTTTTGTGCTACGTAATTTAGGATTAGTGCCTCCGAACAGATTCTTAATTTTCACCTTCTTATCTCTGGGCAGCAGCATCTCATAATACAAATGCTGAATTTCTACATTGTAAGCCTGTGAGACCACAGAATAGGCATAGTCTTTAAAAATGGGGTTGGCTCCCTTAAATGTATATTCATATTCAAGGATGTCACCTACACGAATATCTTCTAATATTGTAACCGCTGAATAACTGCCATCATAGAGGTAACGATCCGCTTTTTTTTCATTACGCATCAACTCTACCTTACTCCTGTCCAACTTGTTTATAATTTTTCCATTGCGATGAACAACAATTTTATTTATAACCAATTCCTGATAAGATGGATCGAAAGTAAACTCCAACTGAGAATTGCTTTGAACACCATCCTCATTATTTAATCGTATGCAATACCTATAATTGTATTCTTTTGTAATTTCATTATCCTGCCAGTCTAAAAGCAGATAACTAATAGAACCTTCATTTTCCAAATTCTTTACATTACTATTGAATTTAACTTTTGATTTCCAGGATGGTGAAGGTCCAATTTTAAAAGTAGGTGTAGCTATAGATAAAAAGGCTTGACTCGTAAAAATCAGCACAAGTAGTAGGCGCAATAATTTCATTAATCTGGGTTTAGTATTAGATTTTCTTTCCCTATAAAGGTAGGTGCTAAATTTATCAAAAAAATAATACCCGATAGTATCTAAAAAGCGCTATCTGAATTTACATCCTTTAATTAGAATCATTCAAAACCTATTCTTTTGAAATTATTATGCCAAGCCAGGAAATAAAACAACAGTATACAACTTCTCGCTTTTTCTTCAATTAATTAGACTAATAATTGTCACTACTAAACCTTATTTAATGCCGTCCTAAACTGTGAATTAAGTATATTAAAAAACCATTCGAACACATCTTTATTATACATTAATTTATTATATTGTAAGTGACGCCAATGCCTACATAGAAAGGAAAACTCTATAGGAATTACCGATAGTTACTAGGTGTTTAACTAGCAAGCTTTTAGTGTTAATTTAAAATAGATGAATATGGAAAATCAGGAAAATGACGGGGTTATTAAATGGCACACAGATTTTGAAACAGGAATATCAAGAATAGATTTTGAGCATAAAATATTTTTAGAACTGGTGAATTCTTTCAGCCATGCCATCAATAAAAAAAGATCAGATTCAGAACTATATAGAATTATAACGGAAATAGAAAAATATGCCGAATTTCATTTCATAAGTGAAGAAAATGTAATGCGACGAATAGATTACCCCTATTTTAAAGAACATCAAATAGAACACTTTGAATTGTTAGATAAATTCAATTTGGCAAAGTTTAAAAATTGTAACTTTATGGAGTTTTATAATTTCCTTAAAGAATGGTTTATTCTTCATACAACAGAAACCGATATCACGCTCAAAAAGTACATTGTTGAAAATAATATAAAGTTGGAAGACTTTTATTACGATATAAAAATCTAATATGAATACACTAAACGTTATCAAACTCTTAATCGTTGATGATAAAACTGAGAATCTTAAACTGATATCAGGCTTTTTTGAAGATTCAAACTATTTTGTGAGAACATCCAGTTCGCTTGAAGACACCTGTAATATATGTAATGATATCGAATTCGATTTACTATTAATCGATATCAGAATGCCGATAAATGGATTTGTATTTTGGGATAAAATCAGAGTAAGTAAACTAAACAGTACTACTCCAGTAATTTTTATGGCTGAAAAGACCGATTTGGAGAACATATCCAAAGCATTCAAGTCGGGTTGTCGTGATGTGATTACAAAACCTTTTCAACTCGACGAGCTTTTATCTAAAGTTTCTACCCATTCATTATTGCAAATTCAGCACAAACAAATTAGTGAACTGATGGCTGCCAAAGAAAAGATATTCGCCATCATAGGTCATGACCTACGAAGCCCTTTCAATTCATTAATTGGTTTTTCGAAGCTACTGCTTGAAAACCTGGAAAATACCAAAGATAACTCTTCGAAAAAGTATGCTGAGTTAATTAACAACATCTCGGTTAAGAACCTTGAGTTACTGGATAACTTGTTAATTTATGCCAGAGATCTGGAAAAACAGGCCCAGGCATCATTAGAGAAAATCAACATCCATCAACTGATTTCTGAGGTACTACAAATTATACAGCCTACCGCCGCTCTAAAAGAGATACAGTTGGTTCAAATTTTTGGAGAATCAAGAGATACTTTAGGTACCAAAGATTTAATTGCAACCATGATTCGAAACATTCTTAGCAATGCTGTTAAATTTTCACCTAACAATGGATTTGTAAGCGTAAAAACAAAGGTTGTGGGCAACATGATTGAAATAGACATTTCGGATACTGGTGTTGGCATGGATGAAGCCAAATTGCAAAACCTCTTCAACCCCGAACACCCGCAATCAAGCCTGGGAACCGCTGGCGAAATGGGATCTGGTTACGGTCTAATGCTTTCCAAAGAGATTGCAGACAAACACAATGGCGAAATAAAAGTGAACAGCGAACTTGACAAAGGAACAAGCTTTAAAATTCGATTGCCAATATATGAAGAAGCCAAGCACTAAGATAACCAACAAACTTATTTCAATATAAGCGAATACTACACATATAAACAGTAAAGCAATTACCTAAAGTAGTTGCTTTTTTGTTTACAGAACTTCTATCGCTCAATTCCCTGAGTGGTGAAGGACAAGCCCTGTTGACCACTGGTGGAAATCATGACCGCTTCGAAGACGGGTGCGTGTGCTGTTGGTGTGGTAGCCCAATCGAAAATGAAGTTGGCGCCAGTGCCTCCCTCCTTGTCTTCCTGACCAATGACTACCTCGATGGTTTCCATAGGTTTGATATAGACTGGTTTTTGAATGTAGGAACGAATTAAATCTCCGTGCGTGTTGTAATAATCTGCTTTCATTAGAAACATAGTATCCGTAGAGCTGATGTTTCTCATGCTAATGGTTGCCGTTAAATCGTAGGTCTGACGGTCCGAAAACTGGTAAATCTCCGAGTAAACCGACAAATAGGAACTGGCTTGCTTCAAATCGGCTATGCGCTCTTCCGAAGCCCTTCTCTCCTCCCAATTAACTGGCTCAATAAAGTTTTTTCTTCTTTGCTCATCGCAGGATGCAAAAAACAGGATGAATACAATAAAACAAGCAAGCAGTTTCATAGGCTACAATTTAATAAATGAGTATAAGACAGGTTCTACTACCAAATATACCCATTCTAAGTTTGGAAATGAACTGTTTAGTAATACAAATGCTTAAAAATTAAGTTCCCTTCCTATTTCTTCACAAGCCCATCTCCACTCCTTTTTTCACTCTCCTCACACGTAAGGAGTCAGTCAATTAAATTCTTGCTATAAATTTCATTTTTGTTTACCATTTGCTAATCCTTTTGTTTTTCATAAATTTGATTTGATAAAACGTTACCATTATAGAATAGTGAAATAAATGAAAATCAAAATAGATACAGATTTAGAATTAAGACAATTAGAATTATCAGATTCTATTGATATTTTTAAAACAATTAACAGCCAAAGAAAGTACTTAGGAAAATGGTTACCTTTTGTAGCATGTACTAATAAAATTGAGGACACGGAGAATTTTATCAACTCAGTAGTAAATGCTCCTAAAGATAAATTTGAATATACTTTTACAATTAGGAAACAAGATAAATTTGTAGGATTGATTGGATTAAAAAGCTCAGATAAAATAAACAGAATAACAGAAATAGGATATTGGATTTCTGAGAAATTTCAAAAAAAGGGAATTGTAACAAAATCGGTTGCTAGACTTTGTGAATTTGCTTTTAAAGATCAAGGATTTAACAGAATACAAATAAAATGCGCTGTAGGAAACAAATTGAGTTCTAACATTCCAAAAAGACTTGGATTTAAATTCGAGGGAATTGAACGAGATGGAGAACTACTCACTGGAAATATCTTCACTGATTTAGAAGTTTATAGCAAATTGAAAAAAGATTAATTATTGAATCAGTCTGAAAAAGTACTGCAGCCAACAATTTATAAAAGCAATGCTAAAACTCCAGATAATAAAGTAATATTGAGATAATAAATTTAAATTATAAAAATATTATTTAAAGAAGAGAAAATATGAATATGTCAAATATAGAGACAAAAGCAATGAGCTATATTTTATTGGCTTATGTGTTAATGGCAGCGGTTGGAATTGGAGCATTTGCTTTTTCGAATTCGGAAGCTGTTTTAATAGATGGAGTATTCAACTTCATATCGGCACTTTCTATGATTATAGGAATCAAGATTTCAAAACTTGTTGCTAAGAAGCCTACTAAATCGCTTCCATTCGGATTTGCAATGTACGAAACACTGTATACACTTTTTAAAGGGCTAATGATTTATGGGGTTCTTGTTTTAGCAGGAGTTTCAAATATTATAAAAATATACGATTACATTGCTATTGGTAGTGTCGAACAAGTTAAGGGAGGTTCTATTATTTATTATTCCATCGCGATGGTAATAATTTGCTCATTTGTATATTTATACCTTGCATCGCAGTGTAAAAAGACCAAGAATCAAAGCATAATGTTACAAACCGAAAAAATAGCTGTATTTCAAAATGCAATTATTTCTGGAGCAATTGGAGTTGTATTTTTACTTATTGGTTTCCTTAAAAACTCTTTTCTAGCACCTATTGTACCCATTGCCGATTCTATAATTGTTCTCGTTTTATGTCTTTTCCTTTTTAGCGATCCTATAAAGATTTTAAAAAATGCCTTTAACGAATTAATAATAAAAGACATTCACCATGAAATGCGTGAAAAAGTTACCCAAATGATAATACCTATACTACCCAATGATTACAGTTTGAATCATATTTCTATAAATAGACTTGGGCGCACCTATTATTTTATGATATTGATTAATCCGTTAAAGGCAAATTTATCGCTAGATGAGATTGAGAATATTCAGAAATCGATTAAAAATATTGTAATAAGTGAAGCTCCTTTCAGTTTTATAGATGTAATTTTCTCAAGCGAGAGTGTTGATGATTGGGAGGATTAGTATCTCCTGATACCAAGAGGCATCAAATTCTTCAACTGGATAAGTATGGAGGTATCAAAGCACAATTGGTAAGAATGTGTCATTGGTCGATAGGCTGTAAATTGAAACACAATTACATTCAACAAACATAGTATGGATTTAAAAATGAAGCATTTTAGAATGCTCAATGCGACAGACACTCACCCTTAAAAAATCGTTACCCTAAATAAACTAAAGACCTCGCTCCCGAGGTCTTTTTCATTTCCCATAATTTCACCGACATATTCATCCACTTGGTCGATAAAGTCGTCCTGTTTGTATTTTTTTTTACTGTTCAGCTCAACTTGACAGGCAAATTATTTTTATAGTAAACAAAAAGGACTTAAATTAAATACTGTTTTATGAGATATTTCTCTTTATGAGGGAATTGAATAAAATAAGGTAACCCATCGGCTGGTCATCAACCGGGTTTTGAACTTTGGACAGTCACTCTTGGAAGATGAGGCCGATGGGCCCTTCTAATATAAACTAAATTCGTTACATTATGAGTTTACGTTATGGATTAACATCAAATCATTTGACAGATGATCCTAATGATTACATGGGAGTTGTTACAGACAACAAAACCGTGAATGTTTCAAAAATCATGGAACGCATGATTGGTAAAGGTTCAACAGTTACAAAAGCTGAAGGGCTTTCGGTAATTGAAGAATTCGAGTACGCGGTTGTCGAAGAAGTTAAAAGTGGAAATACCGTCTCCACCGATTTGTTCCGAATTCACCCAAGTATTTCCGGAGTGTTTAACAATGAGAACGACAGTTTCGATCCTTCTCGTCACTCCATTCGTTTGAACATCAGCCCCGGACCTAGGTTGGCTGAAATCATTTCCAAAATCGAATTGGAAAAGGTGACTATTGTTTCGGCTCAACCTGAAATTCTTCTTTTTGTTGATTTAAAGACAAAAGAAGAGAATCAATCCTTCACAGCAGGGCAAATAGCTGCAATTAGAGGTTCTTTGTTGAAGTTTGATGAAGAAGATCCGCAACAGGGAGTATTTTTTATTGCTAGTGACGAAAGCGAAACAAAAGTTACTGAATTCGTAAAGAACAAGCCATCAGAGTTGCTTTTCTTTGTACCTGATGCATTGACTGCTGGTACTTTTCAAATTGAATTAAGAACCATACTTCACAATTCAAAGGTTCTGAAAAAAACCAAATTAGCGAATATCCTTGTTGCCAATTAATTCGCTGTATGCACACATTTCAATATGCCCGGTTTATTCCGGGCTTTTTTTATGCAATACATAGGAATTTCTCAAGAAGCTTGAGCACTACCACCCCACTTCTTTGAGCAGTACTATACAAACAAGTAGAGCAATACTACCCAAAAATCTTGGACAGTACTACCCAAGGAACTTGGGCAATACTGCCCGAAGCAATGGAAATTTTTCAACTCCAATTGGCATTTTTAATTGCTCATTGACTATACCATCGAATTGCCTTGAGATAATCTATATTTCAAATGAAATATCAACTTCCTTGTTAAAATATTCTGATCTACCGTCGATCTACATAAAAGGTAAGAATCGCATGTGATGATATCCCATTCTCATCGAGAACTTGCGTGTGGAATTTGTAATTGCCCGGTATGGCATTCCCATTTACAACTAATTTTAAGGATACAATAACTTCCTCCTTATTGCAAAGGATAGTTTCATTTGTAAAAATCTCTTGTAAGGAAGAGGAGAAATACTTGCTGCAATTTAGCTCTGAAAGTCCACCCTTCTCTAAATGCATTTGATAAGTACTTATTTTTTGATTGCCTGTAAGTAATATTTTAAGGTTTAGGCTATCGTTTGGGTGAACGATGTTAAAAGGCGTTGGACTTAGAAACTGTATGGTATTTTCGCTTGTTTGCCTCTGCTTTTTGGCTTTTCCAGCTAGTACTACAGTTGTAAAAAGTACCATTCCTACTAGTAGAATATACTTCATGTTGGGTTATTTGGGTTTTAAGTTAGATTGAGTATTAAAGGTAGTAAAAAAAAAGAGCAGAGCACGAGCAATCGGGGTTGATTTTACTCGTAGCGCTCCACCCTTTTCATTGTATAATTAATACCAAAATGAGACATGCTATTATCTTATTTTAGTGTCATTGCTCCCAATTCCATACTGAATTGGAGTCATATCTTAAACCAAAAAGAGTTCATTCTATAATGGGAATTCCTATTTTTATTATCAATAGTAGTGCTTATCCTTTACAAATTCATACCAATTGAAAAAACAAAATCTTCTTTTGAAATGAACCTCTATTTTCCAGACAAACAACACTATCCTATTGATTTACTTTAAGTTCAGATTAACTCAACAATTTCAAATAAGGCAATAAATATCTATATCAGGTGTATCTTACCTAAAAACAGATGTATTTTTTAATGTAAAAAGAGAAGATCAAGGGCAACCAGGAACAATAAGATTGCCCTTGAATTTCATAGTATACTCATATAACGAGACAATGAGTTATATGTGTAATTTAAAGGTTAATATTCTGACACAAATGACCGAAGTTCAACTTCTCATCTTTTATGTAGGAGTACACAGCCCAAACCTTATTACCATCGTTTTTGATGATTTCAACAGTAACAGACTCTTTTAAGGTAATGCCTGCAAAGTAAAGATCAATGTCTAATACTCCATCAGATTTAACCCCAACCGACTTGTCGCCAGTGAAAAACAACTTATAGTAATAGCCATAACTACTATTCAATCCAATCATGGTTGTTCCATCAACATACGAGCTTTCTTCACTTAAATAATACTCGTGCATATCATTGGTGTTGAAAATATAACGACTCTCTTCATTCGCCATAATCTCTTCCAATTCCTTTGCATCGTAAGGAATCGTAGTAGTGCTGATTGTTACCGGAATATCCAATGTCAATCCATAAGAATCCGTTAAGGTAATTGTTGCTTCTCCTTTTTTAGTCGCCACAAGTACAATTTCACTGTCATTTTCAATTGTTGCCGAAACGATTTCACTTTCGGTGCTCACTTCATAATCTCCATTCCCTTTTGTAATCGGAATTCTCATGGTTTTAGGATGTCCCAAAGGCATTTTAACCATAATTTCAGTCGACTCCACTTCAAGCACATCGTAAAAAGCCACTACATTTAACTCCTTGTATTGACTGTTTTTATCTGAGATAATTATCGAAGTTCGTCCTCTTGACAAAGCACTTAAGGTAAGAACATTGTCTGCAAGTTCAACCGATACAACATCCGGATCTGAAGAAAAAGCATGATATTCTCCTCCTCCTTGTGTAATTTTTACATTCCCGGTATTGTCCACTTTCACATCTACCGTAGATTTCTCAAGAATCAATTCGCTTACTTCCTCTGTTGGCAGAATATCATTATCATCATCGTCGTCGTCGCAGGCAGTAAAGCCCAAAGGCAAAACCATCACCAGCAAATACAACAGTTTATTTCGTAATTTCATCTGTTTCAGTTTTATTATTAAATTTTAAAGCCTCTCCCGATATTGTTCCCGGGAGAATACTTAAACAATTTCAACCTGGTAAAAAAGGAGATATTTAATCCCTTCTGTAATTCTACCAGTCTTTCTTAAATGGCTTTTCATCGTACACCAATTCATCATCGAACAGCTTGTCGGCAATGCTTTCCATTGCTTGTTTCTGACGATCGAAATTGTCTCGGAACGGATCCATAGCAAAAATCATATGCGAGCCATAACCATCGTTACGCATGTTTTCCAAATTTGAATCAGCAGTCCAATAACCACGATTGAATTCCTGAGAATACAAAGCCATTCCTGATTTTGGCATTCCCGGATAATTCGAGCTTAAATCTGAACTTCCACCGTAATCATGAATACCATAATCAACAAAAGTACCCGATTGCTGACCATCAATATCTGGCAAAGATGATGTAGATCCATAAGCATAGGCACAAACCAATCGATCTGGCATAGCTTGTTTTGCCTCGAAACAAAGACGAGAAGCTGCTGCCGATGATGGAGATACAAATCCTACAGGAGCCGGGTTTTGATATGCTGAATACTCATCATCAACAAAGATTCCATCTAAGTGATAAGAGTCGCAAACCACTTTCAATTCCTGAGCAAAAACTCTTGCCGTTTCATCAGCTAAGTTCGATACTCCTGCACGGTCGTGATTTCCTAAGATACCCAGTACGATTTTCATTCCTCTGTCCTGCAAAGGCTTCAAATATTTCTCTCTGTTATCTAAAATGTGCTGAACATTAGGATTGTTGTATACATATACTTTACCCGTTTCGTTGTTGTAATTGATGTTGGCAGAGAAAAGAATAACAATATCGATTAATGGCTTCCCACTCTCTTTCAGTGTAAAACACAAGTTGTTCAATGGATTGGTATCATTCACCTCCATACAACTGATAATCTTTATTCCACTAGCCTTGTCAACCGTAGGAACTGCACTTAAATCTTTCACAAAAATCAAATAAACCGATTCTTTTTCAGACAATTTAATGCTACCTGATTTAACTTCAACACGAACTGGAATTACATAGGTTTTCTGAGCACTTAAAGCATCGGATGTTGCAAATTGAACCAATGCTTTTCCAGACTTATTACTTCCCTTTTTCAATTGAAAGTCACTATTGAAACTTACCAATTCCTTAGGAAACAATTCATATTCTGTACTGTTTTCATCGTTGTAAGCATGAAGTACTTCCTCATCGAATTTCAAATTGGCTACCACATCGCTCTCCGCATTTTTTGAAGATGCCAAATACATTTCTGCCTGCCCCTGATTGCGAAACTCTACCATTGCGGTTCCACTATTTCCTGCATTGTTTACAAGGTAAGCAATGGCATCGGAGCTTGTTGTGTATTGATTTTCATCAACACTTGTAACATCAATGCTATCATCGCAGGCAGTAAAAAAGCCCATCATTGCAATGGCAGCAGTAAGTATCACATTTCTTTTGAATGATATATTATATTTCATCATTTTTCTGTTATTAATTACACTTCCATTACTCACCCGGTGCAGGCAAAGTAACCGGAGTCCATCGTAAAGTAGAATTTGCTACTGCATTATTTCCATTTCCAGTATGATCTTGAACTGAAAGAGCTGATTCATCATCAAATTTCCAGTAGGCAACCAAACCTTCCGAAGCTGGATCTACATAATATGGATTGGCTGCAATATCTTCCTTGCTGCGAACCACATTCCAAATTCTACACTCCGAAATTTCCCCTGCCAGGTATCTTTCATCAGCCCATGAACGACCAATGCAGAATCCGCTTGTTCCACCTTGTCCAAGATTCACATCACCTAAAGATTTGGTAGTTTCGGACTGCTTGCTTCCGTTCACGTAAACAATCATTTCTCCCGTAGCTGAATCGTAAGTTAAAGCAATGTGTACCCATTCGTTGGTTGGTAGACCTTTGTTAGAATCTCCATCAGGGAAATTACCATTACTTGTTGCTACCTGAATTTGATTGCTTGGAAATCCGGCATCTCCTAAACGAATTAAGAATTGTCCTTCGATCCCCATAACGGTACTAATCATTCTATCAAAATTGCTAATGCGAACTAAAGCTTCCATTGTCAGTTGAGACAAATTATTACAAACATCAGGGTTTGTCCAGTTCACAGTCAAATAGTTCTCTTCGATATCAGCTACCACATTAATTAAGGCAGCACCTTTAATCACATAATACAATGTTCTGGCACTTTCCAACACTTCGATATCTTCGCTATCCATGCTTACAGGCAAAACATATACAATCTCCCGATCCAATTGACTCAAATCCTTAAACAGAACTTTTATCTCTTTCGAAAGAACATTACCAGCAGTAATACTTACCGTATTTTCAGGTAATGAATAGTTTTCAGCAGGTAGCATTTCTGCATTGTCGTAATAAGCTAAATTATAAGTAGCTACCAATGCCGGATCAATGTTGTAATTCACAATAATATCCTGCATGCTTGGTTTTGCAATAGCAGCCTGAATGCTTTTTTCAACATCATTTACTCCTGCTTTCACCAATAATTCGCTGGTTTTAGAAGAACTACTTACATATACTTTATTGTCGAAATCATCATCCGAGCCATCGCAGCCAAATGAAAAAATCATTAAAAATAAAGCTGCATATAATATATAGTGTTTCATTTCAATTTAGTTTTTAAGTGATGGATTAATGTTATCTATCGCCATTCTGGTGTAATGATAAACACGCTCCGGACTAAAGAAATCATTACTCACATTATTAATCCCCATACCTGCAACTGTGAAACCTTCATGCTCAGAAGCCACCCAAACAGAGGTGCCTTCAACAGAATGAGTTTCACCATCAGCCCAATATCCAGTCTTCATATCCGCCGGATCAAGAGAAATAGTTTCTGCAGTAACAATAAATCTGTCGGTTGGTACTCCATCAACAGCTGCAGAATAAATGTTGTAGCTTAATTTTGAACCGTTACCAGCAGCAGCACATGGTATAATAATGTATTTGCAATCAGGTAAGAAAGTCTTATCTAAAAGGTTCTGAGGTTTTCCCTGGAACAATACCATTTTATCCTCATTTCTAGAGCTCCAATCTTTCAAAACACCTATAAAAGCATTGTGATAACTCATGTACTCTTTTTTCTCAAGATCAGTCATATGAAGAATGCTTTTTCCCTCATAAGAGAAACATACCCCATCGTAATTGTACTTGTTCACCAAAGCAAAAGAGTTGTGCAAACTGTCTACCATATAATTGATAAAAGTTGGCAGTGGAGATGTAATCTCTTCGCCTTCTTCTTTCGCCTTGTCCTCTGCATCTTTTAAAAGCGTATAGCTTAATTTAATGGCATCGAAACCAATGGTAAATACAAATTGGGTTCCTTTGTCCTCTCTTGTTTCTTCCATTTCTTCCATTTCTCTTTCCACCAAACTGTTAGGATAGAGTATGGAAACAATATCAGTACTATCAGGAATCACATTGATATGTTGTGCACGATTAAAAGGCTGCTTTTCCTTATTGTCGAAACTCACAAAAATGCATTTATGATCCGAGTTCTTATAAGCTCTTAAGCTTTCCAAATAATCTGCATAAAGTGCAGGGTTTTCATCTTCGATACCTGGCTGGTTAATATCCAATGTTTCATTTTCTGTCCAGTCTTCGCAAGAGCTAAACAGAAATGAAGCAATCAGACCCATTCCATATAATGCAAATTTATATTTTGATATATTCTTCATGTTCTGCTAGTTTTTATTCTTACAATCCCACCATACTTTAGTAGCCATATTATCAGGTCCACCTAACTTGTCGATAGCACCCTGCAAATTGATCGCATTTTCCTTGTACTCTCTTAAAGGATAAGGTAAACGACGAGCCATTTCAGCACCATCAACAACACCATTGCTCTGGTTGTATGGCACTTCCATTAAACGAGGATATCCGGTACGACGAAATTCAGACCATGCTTCATGACCCAATGGGAAATTGGCAATCCATTTCTGTGTAATGATGCGCTCCAAACCAAGTTCGAAATCATCCGCATCGTTCCATTTAATAGTTATGGAAGCAGGAACGCCAGTGTTATCATTCGCTCCAAGAGGATCCTTATAGTTTTCAGGAATACTGGCAGTATTCTGAGCATAAGCATCAGCACCAGAAACACCCCATTGGTTGAATGACAATTCGATACCCTGATTGTAGAAATCATTGGCAGAACCACCCATATTCCAACCGCGTAATGCACCTTCAGCTTTTAAGAAAGCACTTTCCGCAGCATTCATCCAAAGCAACTTATTGTTTGATTCACCAATGTTCATGTTGCTGTACTTGTGAGCTGTTGCCGATGATGCAATGTTAATTCCTGATCGTAAACCATAGTATCCATTATCAAATGCAGGATTATCAGTATCCTCGAAAGCACTCATGGTGAAATACTTTTCTCTACGTGGATCTGCATATCCATTCATATAAGAAGTAATGTCGGCAGAAACACGTGAATCACCTCCATTGTACTCATACATTACTACTCTAAATGGTGATTTAGCAACCGTATTGTATGCATTGTCATCGTTGGTAGACATGCATCCCACCTCATGATTTACTGCCTCTTCAGCTTTAGTTTGAGCTAAAGTTGGATTGGCATAAACAATTCTCATGGCCAATCGCAATTTTAAAGAGTTGGCAAACTTAATCCAGTTCAACACTTTACCATCGAAAACCTTATCAGCATAAGGGCTAAAATCAGACGTTTGATTAGGTGTTAACACCTCAATCGCATGATCTAATTCTTCCAACATTTTACTATATACATCTTCCTGCAAATCGTAAGGAGCTTCCAATTTTCCATCTACTCCAATTTGAGAGTAAGGAATGTGGCCATAAATATCTGTAACGCGATGTATGGCTGCTACTTTAATAATTTCTGCTACCGCCAAAGGAATTGGATCGGTGGTAACAGCCTTTAACTGTACTTGATTGGCATATATTTTTGGAATAATATCATTAAATGGAACCTGAATCCAGTGTTGCTCAGGATTATAGGTAGCATAGTTCTTTCCAACAAATCCGGAATTTGAATCTGCTAAGTATCCTCCAAAAGAACCTCCAAGCAAGCATTCGGTAAACTGATTTAAATTTACATCCGCAGGTATTACATAACCCTGCATCGCCACCATTGCTGCCCTTAAACTATATGCATCATACTGCATTTCGTCATCATTGGCATCGTATGGATTGGTATTGTAATCCTCATAATTCGAAGTACAAGAAGTACCCAATAAAATCGAAGCAGAGAACAACAAATTTATAATTGATTTTTTCATCCGTTTATAATTTATTTTTATTTATCAGATGGAACTCTCGATGAATTTTTATCATACTTCTGTGAGTAAGTTAGTATGCTAAAATTCATGTTCGTTTCATAATTATCATGATTAAATTGCTTAGAATTTAACTCTCACATTAAAACCATAACTACGTTGGCTCGGCATCATAAAATAATCTATTCCCTGGTAATAGTTACCTGTAGAAGCAACTGATTCAGGATCGAATGGAGCTTTATTGTAGAACATAAACAAGTTTCTTCCAACCAATGTAAATGTCACATCAGCAAAATTATAGAACTTATCTTTTGTAAGAGTGTAACCGATACTTGCCTCTTGCAAACGTACATTTGTTGCGCTATAAGTATAAAATTGAGGAATACCCGATTTTGCTCCGATTGTAGTATACCATTTTTGGGCATCAACCATATCGCCTCCATTTACAACTACCCCACCATTATCGCGAGCATTAGCTGAAGCTTCAGAAACACCATAACGATCTAATGTAGCCTGAGTTGCAGAATATACAATACCACCTAAACGAGCAGATACCATAAACCCAAGGTTGAAACCTTTGTATCTAAAATCATTTCTCCATGCCATATTCGCATCAGGAAATACCGATCCCAACTTTATGTCTTCCACATTGTACTCTGCAGCAACATTTCCATTCTGATCTACGAAAATTTTCCCGTCGCTATCACGCTTCAAATCAGCAATAGAATACAAATCTCCAAGACCTCCACCTTTTTTCAAAATGAATCTGGCATTTGATAAACCACCAATATCCAAACGATCTTTGGTGATCACTGCTTTTGTCTCAGGATGGACATAATTGTCAACTAATTCTGAAATCTCATTCTCATTAGAACTCAATGTGAAATTAGAACTCCAGCTAAAGTCATTCCAAGTATTTTTATATCCCAAAGCAAGCTCAATACCTCTATTTTTAACACTACCAGTTTGAACATACAAAGTAGAATAACCAGAAGAAACTGAGATTTGAGGATCGAAAGTTTGATTGAATGTTTTTGTGCTGTACAAACTCACATCCAAATCGAAATGTTTCATCAATTTAGCCGTTAAACCAATTTCCCATGATTGGGTTCTTTCCGGTTTTAAATCGTAAAGAGGATAATGTGTTTTGGTTTCCCATACTTTATTGGCATTGTCCCAAGCGTAGGTTGGATTTGCTAAAAAGCGCGCAAAAGGAAGACCTACTGATGCATAAGAAGCTCTAAGCTTTGCATATTGAATTTGCATTGGCAATTCGAATATCTCAGACAAAACAAATGAAGTACCAATTGATGGATACATGAAAGAACTCTCATTTGAATGAGGTCCTGCCAATTGAGAAGCCCAATCGTTACGACCGGTAAGAGTTAGGTAATAAGCTCCCTTGTAGCCCAATTCAGCACTTGCAAAAACCGATTTGGTTTGATCGTGCCACCCCGACTGCTCACGTTTCGTGGTTACATCGTCTAACTGATATACATTAAATAAATTTGGAATACCATCGGCACGAATTGGTCCGCGATTCGACAATACATCCTCTTTCATATCTGAATAGGAAACCCCAATATTTGCTTGAAGCGAAAAATCTTCAGTAAAGTTCTTGTTGATATTCACAAGAAAATCGGCATAAGTTTGCTTGGCTTCATTTCTGGCAATTCCATACAAACCATTATTCGATCCTTCGGTAAGAGTTCTGTTAGATGTTGCGTATAATTTCTCAGTAAAATCATTAATCGAATTATCAATACGAACACGACCTCCAAAATTCAACCAACTTAAAGCATCGTAGCTAAAACCAGCATTTAACATGTAACGATTCTTCTTGTTCTCGCGTAAGTTTCTGTGAGCAATCCAATATGGATTTTGTCCAGCAAACTCATCAATACCTTGTGGCCAATATTGAGTATAAATCTTACGAGAAGAATCATATCGCTCATACATTTTTATATCATCCCAATCATCGCCACGAGGGAAAAGATATGCTGTCACCAATGGGTTGGCATAAACCCCTTGATTTACCATATTCATATCTTCTTGTTTGATGTATGAACCACCAAAATCAATTTTTAGTTTGTCATTCAAACAACTGGTTGTATTTCTAAATGTAAAATTCTGTCGATCGTAACTATTGTTTGGAACAATACCTTCCGAATCGATCGTACTTGCAGATAAATAGGTTTGGTTCTTGTCTGTTCCAGTAGAAAATGACATTGAATTTGTGAACACCATTCCTGTTTCGAAAAAATCATCCTTGGGTGAATAACCCATTCGGTTAGCATTATTCAATTTATGTCCCCAACTTTTATCCAAAACCTGAACATCCGAACTTAAATCTCCCGTTCCATAAGAATTCTGGAAATCAGGCAATGCAAAGGTTTGCATCATTTCAACATTACTAGTTAAAGTTAAAGAGGTCGAACCTGCTTTTCCTTTTTTAGTGGTAATTACAATAGCACCATTGGATGCATGACTACCATAAAGAGCTGCTGCTGCTGCCCCAGTTAAAACCGATACACTTTCAATGTCCTCAGGATTGATATCTGCAATCGCTTCTGTAGATCCATTGGATCCAAATTCAGTCTCGCCAGCACCACCAAAATTAAACATTGGCACACCATCGATTACATACAATGCATTACTCGATTGAGCAATGGTTTTTGTACCACGCATGATAACTTTACTTGCTCCACCTACTCCGGAAGAACTGCTGTTGATGTTTACACCAGCAACTTTACCTGAAAGTGTATTTACAAAGTTGGCATCCTTATTTGAAACAATATCCTCACTGGATACTTGCTGAACATTATAACTCAATGCTTTTGTGGCACGCTTGATTCCCAAAGCTGTAACAACAACCTCGTTCAACCCAACAACAGAAGGAAGTAATACAACATCAAAATACTGAGATTTTGTAATTGCAAATTCCTGATCTTCATATCCAATAAAAGTAATGGCCAATATTTCTGAAGTGCTTCCTGTCAATTCGAACTCTCCATCAATATTTGTAATTGTCCCATTAGTGGTTCCTTTGATACTTACCGATGCTCCAATTATGGTTTCACCGGATTCATCCAAAACCTTACCCTTAAGTTTTACTTTTTTCTTTGCTGTGGTCTGATTCTTTTCAGTATCTTTTTTAGCTACCGTGATAATATTATCTTTTACTATACATTCAAAGCCTTGTCCTTCAAATATTTTATTTAAAACATCTGTAAGTTCAACTTCTTTTGCTTTGTAATTCACACGCTTATTCATATCTATATCACTGGTATTCATAGAAAAAGAATAATTGTGCTTTGTTTGTAGAACTTCAACAGCTTCTTTTATTGTTAAGTTCTTGAAATTAACCGATATTTTCTGTGAAAATATGGGTGTAATCCCTCCAAACAGCGCTATAATCAACATTATTATTGATTTTTTCAATCTTAACTGCGCCAGATTGAGGTTTCCTGAAATTAAATTCATATTCTTGTAATGTTTTTTAGTTTGTTAATTAGAATTTAACTGAAAAATTTAGGTGGAGAATGTACGAGATTCTCTGCCTTTTTCTTTTTTGGTTAGCGTTTCTTCATTGGCAATTTTCAAGATTTGGGGTTATACTTCATGTTTTTCATTTTATGTATATCATATTGGCTTTTCTTTCTATTATCATCTTTTCATTCGCATTTAAAGCTGATAATATTTCGTCCAAACTTTCATTGTTAACAAACATCGAGTAAAAGCGTTCCTTTTTAAGAGATTCATTCTCGATGTTGATTCTTACATCAAAATATCTTTCGAGAGCCACTGCAATTTCACTTAAGGATTCATCCATAAAGTAAAAACCTTTACTGTTGTACCATAGCTTACGTGTTGCAACAATAAAATCGCTTTTTTGTAATTCTCCTGTACTTTTCGAATACCTCACAATCTCGCCAGGCTTCAATAATTTTGTCTTGCTTTCTCCTTTGTAAAAAGCATTCATCCGAACCGAACCTTCCATCAAGGATACCGCTATATGCGAATCCTCACTATACGATTTCACATTGAATTTCGTACCTAAAACTTCAACTGTCACCTCTCCTGCTGACAAAACAAATGGACGAGATTTATCTTTTGTTACTTCGGCATATGCCTCACCTGCCACATATACTTGTCGAAGAGAATTGTTAAATTTCTTCGGGTAAATTAACTTGGTACCTGCATTCAACCACAACTTAGAACTATCCGGCAAACAAACCATTTTACTTTGTCCGTATGGCACATACTCTTCTACCCATTCTTTAGGATTGGTTGTCTCTGTATAAAAATAAAGACTCGACAATAGAATAGGAATCAACAAAACTGCCGCGGCAATTCGATACCATTCCCCAAATCTTCGCAAAACAGAAGGTTTTTCACCTTTATCATACTCATGCAAATGGACGGCTTTCTCAAATTTTTCAAATGCTCTATTGACAAGGCGATCATCCTTATCAACATTGATCTCATTCAAGATCTCCATAAGCAAAGCCTCATCCCGACTTTCATCTTGAATCGCAGAAAGCCATTGCTCAACTTCAAGTGCTTGCTGAGGCGTGCATCGGTTATAATAGTAATTTTGTAATTGATCTTTCGTCATATGGTTCTAAAAAATGCATCTTTTAATCGGTCGACATTAATAGAACGAATCAGGAAGGGGTACTACGCAATGGAAAAGAGTTTTTTTTACTTTTTTTTAACTTTTAGTAATAGCAGACGAAAAGACCACTTGTAAAACGCTAAATATAAACACATAGAAAGGAATTAAGAACAAACTAAAATTCCTTCAAAATTTATAAATAAGAAGAGATAATACAGAGGAAGGTTTTTTCTGATGTCTTGCAATGCTAAAAACAGATGACGTTCAATGGTTCGAACTGATAATTGTAACTGTTCAGCAATTTCCTTATTAGAGAGCATTTTTTCGCGACTCAGCTGGTAAACTTTTTTACGTTGCTCTGGCATTTTTGAAACAATACCAGCCACACATTGAGTCATCGTTTGTACATCCATCGATTCTTCAAAATCTTCAACAAAAACTCTATGATTTTCCTGAACTTCCTGATGCGATTCATTTGATTTTAACCTAAAATGATCACGAACTTCATTCTTTGCCAAAACATATAAATAATTGTGAATGGATTGATTGGGGTTAAGTTTTTCACGATTGACCCAAACTTTCATAAATATATTTTGTGTAATGTCTTCGGCTAACCAAGCATTCTTAATCATTCCTTTTATAAAAGAATGAAATAAAGTATACTTTTCATCGAATAGTTTTCGAAAGGAGTTCATGTCTCCTTTTATCAACCCTTCAACCAAATCACGATCATAAAAATCATTCATTACACTATACTAATTGTGGGAAATTAACACACAAACGTAGAAAATATTTGTAAACTTATACAATGCTTAAAAATATTATTGCCTATTATAAAGCACTAATACTACTGATATCGATAGAATTAACTCCATTGATCTTATAAGAAAAACTCAACTTTTCCATGAGAAGTAAATAACTCACAACTTACATTATTTCAACATCATAAAAACTATTTTAGAGACAGTTAAATAAATTTAAACATTAAATAATATGTGTTAATTAGTAATAGTGATGTCGATAATTAATATTTCCTTATTAGCTTCTTATTTATATTGATTTTAAACAATTAAAATCTACAGTCTGTTTCTGCAAATACTAATTATTTATTCAACGATTAATTAAACATTCTGCCCAAGTTCTGGTTTGCTAATTTTTCCAATCACTTTTTTCTTTATCCATTTAGCTCCTAAAACCACTCCCGAAACACTTACAAAAGTACCGCCCAACGACAGAAAAATTAGGATGAACTTTCGCAACCATTCGTGTTTTGCTAGAAAAGGAAAATCGAAAGTGTGCAAGCCACTATACAACCAACGGCGCCATCGGGTATTGGTGTTGTAAGCAGAAAGTATATCGCCTGTGCTTGGATGAATGTATAGACTAGTATGATCCTCATCCTTAAAATCGATTTTCCAGATTGGCAAGGGATGATTCCTTTTTTTGGAGTGCTGATAGTAAGCATCGTATTCCTGCAGTAAACTGATTTGCTTTTGCTGCTTGGAAGAAATTTGATCGAGATATTTCTTCAAGTCTACTTCTGTATATGTTGCCTTTAATTGAAACCTATTGGCGCTTAACTGATACACATGCGGTACATTAAAATCATTACCATATACCCACAAGCAAGGTTTATTCATTACGGTTTTCCAAAGTACTTTTCTAATATCTTGTTCCGATTTTAAAATGTCTGACAAATTCATCTGCTGTGGAAATTCTCTCAATTGCAACTCTTGCCTCCACATATTGCGTGCGGAAGATTCGGAATGTACGGGAGCCATCCATTGAGGAATATCGCTTACCGAAACCAATCCACTTAAAATAAAAGTGAAGACAAACACACCAAATACAAATCCGGTGATGTGGTGCCACTTGTACCAAAACTTCTTATAAGGTGTTAATTCTGATAAGGTTTCTTTTTCTCTTCTTCGTCTTAGTCGAAGAATACCCGCAATTAATCCTGTGATACTCACCAAAACACCTATGCCCGAAATCCAGGCGACTACATCGAGCCACAATCCGGTTTTTAGTCGTAAGGATTTGAAATAAATCCAATGCGGAATGGCGCCCAATCGGGCTGCCCATCGGCTACCTCGGTTTGTTTCCTGAACAATACTGCCACTTTTAGCCGACACATAAAGCCTGCTAGCCTCTTCATTATCTACATAACAAAGGTAAAAAGGCAATAAAGGGCGAAAGTATGACCAGGGCATCCACTGATCAAGCTGTTCTCTTTTCTCAACTTTTTGAACCTGGCTACCACTAAATTTCTCTGTTAAACGAATGGCTTGTTGTTTAGATATTTCTGGAATCTCCTCTAAGCTAAGAGCAGAATATACTTTCTGACTTCCTCTCCCCTTTGAACACCTGTAAACGGGTTCTCCATTCATTTTTTCCAGAGTTACAATTCCGGTAAAATCGGATGGTGGCAATTGAATGGCTGCCAAATCTCTCTGGCTAAACACCTCCAGCTTATCGAAAATCTTTTCTTGTGGAGCATGAGGAAAACCAGCATAAATGAGCACAAAACCCGATAAAAACCAAATCAGGAACATTAAACTGAGTAGTGTACCCGTAAAATTGTGAATCTGGATCAGAATATTTTTTAATCTTTTCATGATAGATGTATAAGCTACCAGCAATCAGCTGTACATCTCCAGCTATCTGAAAGCTGCTCGCTGTGTGCTGATAGCCGATTAAATTAAAAGTCCATACCAATGGTGAAATTGGTATTACTCACCATTCCCGGAATATACTGATTGGAATACACCGAGCTTGAATAGTAATTCTTATCGAACAGATTATTCACCTTCAGCTTACAGTATATCTTGTCTTTACGATAAGAAAGTGATGCATCGAACAGGCAATATCCAGGCAGACTGTAGGTGTTTGAGCTATTTACGTACATTTTATCATTGTAATCAATACCAAATCCTAGGCTAAAATCTTTAAAAGTTCCTTTTTGAACTGAATAGTAAGCCCAGGCAAACACATGGTTTTTAGGATTGTTTCTGATATAATTTCCCTGTTTAGAATTTTGAAATTCGTTATCGGAGAACTCTCTGTATTTGGCAATATTGAATCCGTAACCAGCAATAAAACTCAAACTTTCCAGTAGCTTGTAATTCAATTCCAAATCGAAACCTTTAGAATCTACAACACCTACTTGTCCGTAAATCTTTTTCTCATCTTCTGATTTTCCCAAATACTCAACAATATTGTTCTTTTTAATGTAGTAGATACTACCATTAATGTGGAGCTTGGCATTGCTTTGGTATTTAAATCCAGTTTCTAACTGGTAACCATCTTCGGCTTCGAACACCTCTTTTCCATCTTTTGGGGTAAACTCTTTCCCATCCTTATCCAAGTAAATATAGTTCTCGTTGAACACTGTTCTTTTAGGTTTGAAGAAATTGGCATAAGAAGCATAAAGCGATAAATTTTCAGATGGCTGATAAACCGTTCCCAAACGATAAGTAAAGGAGTGATTGACAATGGTTTTTTGTTCCGTTTTATCGGTGATATTTCTTCCACTACTAATTATCCCAGATTGATTCCCCATATCGAAACGATCGTATCTAGCACCAATCAACACTTTTACTTTCGAAGAAATATCCATTAAATCCTGGAAGAAAAAACCATGTACATTTTCATTGTAAATCTTCACTTTTGAAAATTTAGTTTGCAAATCACCTTGATTCAAAACAGGATCAACAACAGCCACTTTTCCAAGTAATCCTTCTCCTTTTACATCCTTATTTTCATAGATTGGATCATAAACATTATAGCCACTAAATGATTTTCTATCGATATACATGTAAAAATAACCTGCATTAAAATTATGCTGCATACCAGCAAAATCAAACCTGGTGCTATAATCTACAGTATTTTGCAAAGTTTTAGTTTCGTGCGAAAAGCGCAGTGGGAATGTTCGTTGAATGGTATCCAGACAAATGTATTTTTTCGAATCACCACTCATATAATAGCTATCGTAAATTGCCTCATCAGAAGTCAAATAAGACAATTCCTCTGTCGAGAAATAGTCAATCAAGTCATCGGAATAGGCCGTGTGAATCTGTAGTTTAGAATTCTCACTCAGCTTTCTTGTATACTTTAGCGAGACATTTACATTCTCATGATCCAGGAAGTCAGCCGGATCGTTGTAGCGTTGCGATCGATCAAAGTTTTTTGGCAATTCTCCTTGTTGATACAACAAATTATCGTCCTGATCGAACACATCATACTTAACCGATGGCAATCCGGTTTCAGTACCATAGGTATCGTTATTACCAGCCAATCTAAATTCAAACAAATCGCTCTCACTCAATTCATAATTCAAAGCCAAATAGGCATTTAAAGTCTTATCTTCGGCATCTCTCCAGCCTTCAGTATCGGAAAAACCAGTATCAAAACGATAAGATAACTTGTCATTAATGCTATTTCCAGTTCCAAGTTGAACTCTACGTGTGTCCCAACTTCCATAACTCGCAGAGAAATTCCCTTGAAAATCTTTCGTTGGTTGTTTACGAACCACATTTAGGATACCCCCTACTGCGGTATGTCCATACAGTACAGAGGCAGGACCTTTTAAAAATTCAATACGTTCAACCGCAGCCAAAGAGGTAAATGGTGCACTATTGGAGAAGTTCATTCTCTCATCACGCACACCATCCAGCATGATAACAGGAGCTCCAAAACCTCTCATGGTAAAGGTTTGGAAACCTCCATAATTCACCAATGGCTTCACTCCTGTGCTATACTTTAAGGCTTCATGAATACTATTGGCATCGGTTTGTTCCAATAAATCTTTTCCTACCGAAGATGTGGTAAGTGGAATGTCTTTCAAGGGAGCGGCAATTTTCACCACATGCTCGGTTTCTCTTACAGCTTTGGCAGAGACATTTACTCCATCAAGAACGGTAATGGTTCTTGTCATTTCCACTTTAATTGCCTTGTTCTCTTTGCTTGAATCAATAGAGAACTTGCAATTTTCATATCCTACAAAGGAGATACTTAGTTGGTAATTGGCAGATTGAATGTCTTTGAATTGAAAACTTCCATCTTTTTGTGAGGTGGTTCCCAATTTCAGTTCTTTTAGATACACATTGGCTCCTTCAATTGGTTTTCCTGAGTCTTTGTCGAGTACAACTCCATTTAAATTTTGTTGAGCCCAAATAATGGCTGGCAAACACAAAAATGTGATCAACAATAAAATCGATCGTTTAAGCATGGTCTTGTTTTTTTGATAAAAAAATAAATACAACACCTTGCCTCCACACCACCTAATAATGGCACAAAAAATAAATATCGAACTCGCGCGTCTGTTCAATACATATACTTCGGTTCCCGGAAGCAAAATGCAAATAGTTGTCGTTTGGCAGGTCTCCTGACTTTTCTCAATTGTTACAGCCTTCCCCATAATTCTACAATCATGAGTGGCTTGTGGAGTAACAATTCTATTTCGCTTCATGCAAAATGAGAATTACAGTAGCGGGTACTGTTCCGGATTTTCACCGGATTCCCTTTTCATTCTATCATCCGAAAAGATGAATCGAACACCAAATTCGAGACAAATGTATTACTTTTTTTATGAGATCATGAAAGAAAACAAAATCTAACTTGAAGTGTTCTTAAACATATTTAAACTTTAATGAATCAACTTATGTGTAGTAATCTGGCAAATTCTTCTGCAGCTTTCTCAAGGTATTTTCCAGCATTTTGTATGGAATCATTCACATCTTTTGCGTAAGATGATATTTGTGAGAGATGATCAATTTTGAGTTGCTTTAACTCGTCTTCATTTAAATCAACCTGACCGCAAAACAAAGCTAATTTTTGATTGGTAATGGAATCAATTACACCTCGAATCACTTTTCCTGATAAAGTCTGAGAATCCAATTTTCCCTCTCCAGTGATGATCCAATCGGCATCTTTAATATTGACATCAAAATTAGCCTCCTGCTTAATCAATTCAATTCCCGAATTCAATTTTGCATTAAGAAATAGCATGCACCCTGCACCTAAGCCACCTGCTGCTCCTGCTCCTTTCACATTTTTAAAATCGATTCCGAACTCCAAGTTTACCACTTCATTAAAAGTGAATAAACCAAAGTCCAAATCCTCCACCATATCCAAGTTTGCCCCTTTCTGCGGAGCATAAACATAGGCTGCTCCATCAGGTCCATAAAGAGGATTATCTACATCGCAGGCAATATCAAATTTTACCTTTTTAATTTTTCGATTTACTTGACGAATATCAATGCTATCTAAATCAAGTAAATCTTTACCTACGCCTTTTAATTCACGCACTTCATTATCGAGAAAGCGATACCCCAGAGCTCTTGCCATTCCCATTCCAGCATCGTTAGTAGCACTGCCTCCTATACCCAAAATAATGTGCTCCACACCTCTATCAAGAGCATCATTTATTAGCTCGCCTGTTCCGTAAGTGCTTGTTCGTAAAGGATTCGCTTCCCCATCAGATAAGAGTCGAATTCCAGAAGCTTCAGCCATTTCGATAAATGCCGTTTTCTTTTCCTCTGAATACAAATAACTTGCTCGCACTTCTCGCATCAATGGATCGCATACTGGAAGTGTAATCAACTCTCCATTCAAGTAATATTTTAAAACTTCAACCGTTCCATCTCCTCCATCGGCAAGAGGTAAATTTACGATCTCAAGATTTGGAGCATGTTTTCGAAGCCCTTTATCAACAGCTTCGCAAAATTCCAATCCGCTTAAGGAACCCTTAAATTTGTCAGGTGCTATTGCAATTTTTAGCATTTTTGATCAATCTTTATCATCAGATAAGCAAGATATGAATTACCTTTAATTGAATTGTAAAAAAGGATGAAATATTAGTTTACAATAACAACAAATACTAAAATATAAAGAATGAAAGGAATACAGGATTATTATCCAGATCATTTCGCACAATGTTATGGTTGTGGTAGATTAAATGAGCACGGACATCAGATTAAAACCTATTGGGAAGGTGAAGAAACTATTACCAAATTTGTACCAAAGGAGTATCACACCGCTATTCCTGGATTTGTTTATGGCGGAATGCTGGCATCCATAATAGATTGTCATGGAACCGGATCGGCTGCATTAGCTTTTGCAAAACAGCAGGGAATTGAACTTTGTGAGCACAATGCGCCAAGATGTGTTACCGCATCATTACAAGTAAAATACTTAAAACCTACGCCAATTGAAGGCGAAATAGAAATTAGAGGTAAAATAGCCAGTATCAACGAGAAAAAAGCTACAGTTACTTCTGAACTTTATGCCGGTGGGCAACTTTGTGTAACCGGTGAAGTTATCGCGGTTATTGTACCAGATAATTTTGGAGAAAAATAAACTCCAAATTCAAGAATAAGAAAAGGCAATTCCTTTCTGAATTGCCTCTCTTTTTATTCCACAGGTATTCTTAATTCTCATTTAAAATACCACCTGTTATTCTTACCAATGCCGTTCTTGATTGTATCAAATTAAAAATCGCATTTAATCGTGATAAAGCGGCATTCTGATAAATAATCTGGATATCGCGATAGTTAAACGAATTGATACTTCCTGATTCATACTTATCTTTTGAGATGGAGAGATTTAAATCAGCAGCATCTAAATTTTCCTGTGCAAGCTTAAACAATTCCATTCTCACCTGGTACAACTCAAATTGTTGCGCCAGTAAGTTACTTAAGGTATGCTTTACATCTTCTGTTGCAATATCACCAATCTCCTCTTCAATTTTGGCAATTTGAAGTGCTCTTCGATTAGTATTACCATTAAATATCATGAAATTTAAACTTAGATTGGCATAGAAATTATGTGAATCGTTTGTACTTGATGGGGTTCCATCGTACTTTATTTTGGTACGATTTCCCTGAATTCCAGTTCCCAGACTAAGTTTTGGATAGAAATTACTTCTAGCCAAATCTACGTCTCTTTTCAAAATCATTTCCTGAATGTATCTGTTCTTAAGACGATTATTATTACTTAGCATTTTATCCAACAGGTCCGAGAATTTAAAATCTTCTGACACAGCTTTAAATTCATCAGAAAAACGATAGGTTTTACTTTCCTTTACTCCCAATAAAAAATTTAAATCCCGAACCGAATTGTTGAAATTCACTTCTTGTAATAAGAATGCTGAGCGATCTTCTAACCACGCATTTTGAGCCTGCAATAAATCATAGGTTACCGAACTTCCAATCTCTTTGCCAATCTTCTTTGTTTCATATCTATCTGCTGACAGATCCATAATTTTTCGACTCACCTCCATTCGCTCCTTTTCCAGCAATATTTTATAGTAAGCTAAAATGATCAACTCAATTTTATTCTCAATGGCAACAATGGTGTTTCCTTTCGACAATTGATTTAAATCATCAAATTTATCTTTTCGAATTTTAACGGCAAAACCATTAAATAAAGTCCAGTTAACATCTAAAGACGGAATTACACTCAACCTATTAAAATCATTACTTTCATTATAATCTTTAATTCCTCTTCCCTGAAGATTGAATTGAATACTTGGATATCTGCCAACGGCTCCCCACGAATTGTTCAGTTCACTGATTTCTTCGGTTTTTCGAAATATTTTTAATTCGTAATTGTTTTCCAAACCTAATCCAATGGCTTTGGAAAGGCTTAGCTCTTCTTGTGCCATCAACACGAACTGACAGCAAACTGAGAAGATGACTAAGAATGATACTTTTCTTATCATTTGAATTTTATTTATTATTGAACCCTTGACTAAAGCCTGGTGCAATTCATTATTTAATCTAAACTCACTTTTGATTCCTTTACCTTAGGCTCAACATCACGAGAATCTAAGTTTTTACCTTCCCAAAAACTTTGAGTAATTCTCTTAATATCATTTAATACCATAATTAAGACTGGAAAAAACATTAAAATAAACATGGTTCCCACCAAAACTCCATAAGCCAATGCAATTGCCATAGGAATTAAAAATTGTGCCTGAAATGAATTTTCCAGAATCAATGGATACAAGCCAACTGTAGTAGTTATGGTTGTTAAAATTATGGCTCTAAATCTAGCCTTACCAGCTTCTTTCACTGCCGAAATTGGTAGCATTCCTTCTTCCACAAATAAGTTGTATTTGGAGAGGAAAACCACAGCGTCGTTAATGATCACGCCCGAAAGAGCAACCATTCCCCATACACTTAACATTGAAACCGGAAATCCCTCTACTCCATGTCCCCAGGCAGATCCCAGCCATCCTAAAGGAATCATCATCAATACAATTATCCCTTGTGTGAAACTTCTAAAGTGAATCATCACAATAAAAATAATAAGCATGAATGCGATTGAGAAATAGATTTTCAACTCCTCAATATCTTCAGCCGATCTTTTTTGTTGTCCTTGATATTCTGGTCGAACATCTGGAAATCTGGCTTCCAACTCTGGTAAAATTGTAGTTTCGATGTACTCTAAAATTGGAGGAACGGGTTCGCTTGGATCAATCAACTCTGCATCTACACGGATCTCTCTGGCTCCGTTATAACGTTGAATACTAACCGGACCTCTCAAAATCTCATATTCAATCAATTCTGACAACGGAAATTCTCCTTTCGGTGTACGAATCCTCATGTCCTCCATTTGACCAATAAAAATTCGATCACTTTTCGGATAACGAACCCAAACCTTTATCTCATCTTTTCCTTCTTGCAAACGCTGAGCTTGTCCTCCGAAAAACCCCTGACGAATTTGGCTTGTAATCGATCGTAAATCCATTCCCAGGTAATAAGCCTTAGGTTTTAATCTTAACCTAACCTCACGACTTCCCAAAGGGTTATTATCATTAATGTTATACAATGAAGCCATTTTACGAAGCTCTCCCTGAAAGAAATCATTTGCCTGATTCAATTGTTCCAAATCATTACCTAGAAGAGATATCGAAACCGGTGCTCCCCATCTGTTAAAGGCACCGATGGTATATTTCTCCACATCATTAACCTCACCAATTTTCTCTTTCACTCTACCGGAAATATCAAAACTAGAAACCGGAGCTCCTTCCATATCGCGAAGTGTTACCGATAAATTACCTGCATGTGGTCCAACCTCTTGTCCACCAAAAGCATTTCCTGTTGATAACCCTGTATATTTTATAAAGGTCGCAGTATCTTGAAATTCTTCCTTCAATTCATCATTTACTTCCCATACAGCTTTTTCAAACTCCTTCAACTTCTGAATCGTAATTTCCTTATTACTGCCTGGTTTATAGGCAATGTTTATGTTGAAAGTATCGAAAGTTACATTCGGGAAAAAGGTGCTTTGAATAAATCCACCCTGAAATAAGCCCATGGTTACAAAGAACAAAGCAACCGGTATAAAAATTACAAACCAACGCCATTGCACCAGTTTATCAAGAACTCCTGCATATACATGATCACGAACGTAAAGAATTCCTTTCTCTATTTTTTGTCTAAAACGATTAAAAGCATTGTCTTTCCTCTTTCGATTTAAAACAATTTCATTTCCTACATGACTAGGCAGAACGAAAAGACTCTCGAATAAGGATAAACTAAGACAGGCAACAACAATAAATGCCATCTCATATAAAAACTCCATATTCCCTGTAACCAATAAAAGTGGCGAGAAAGCAACCATAGTAGTAGTAACTGAGGTTAATACCGCAGGAACAACCTCCATAGTTCCATCAATTGCAGCTCTTCTAGGACTTTTTCCTTTCTCAAAGTGAGAATAAATATTCTCCCCAATTACAATTCCATCGTCAACTAAAATTCCAATAATAAGAATCATCCCGAAAAGGGAAATCATATTAATGGTAACCCCCATTAGGTTGGCAATAATAAACATGCCTAAAAAAGAAGCTGGAATTCCCCAGGCAACCCAAAGAGATAATCGGAAGCTTAAGAATAAAGCTAGAGAAATTACAACCAATAATAGACCGTAACCTCCATTTTTATATAACAAAGACAATCTTGATTGTAACAAAGTCACAAAATCGAATGTAACTTCCAAAGTTGCATCATCATATTTTTCATTGAACTCTTTCGCATACTTGTTACAAAAGTCTGATATTTCTTCAAGGTCTTCCTCATTCAGTTTATTAACATTAATAGAAACCGCAGGGTTCTTATTCATATACGTTGAATTAGGAACATCCTGAAACTGAAAATGGATTTTTGCTACATCCCGAATCCTGATATAACTACCATCTGGATTTGCCTTTAGTATAATTTCTCCAATTTGATCCGGATCAACAGAGCGATTTCTTGTTCGAATTAAGATTTCCTCAACCTTATTTTTTATCGCACCACCTGAAATATCAATATTATTATTGGCAATAGCTCTCGAAATTTCATTAAAGGTAAGATTGTATCGTCTCAAATTATCCTCTTTTACCTCCACCGATAACTCCAATTTTGGAAAACCAGAAAGCGTAATTTGAGACATTTTCTTAGAACGCATCAGATCATCATAGATATTATCAGCATATATTTTTAAGGTCAGCAAATCTACATTCCCTGTAACCGCCATACGAACTGCTGGCGTAGTTGCTCTACGCTTAGCAATTACAGCCTTTTCCGCTCCAGTAGGAAATGATGGAATTCCATCAACAGCATTCTTAACATCTGCAAGGGTTTCATCTAAATCGTAATCACCAGTAGTGGTAATCGTTAGACGAGCAAACCCCTCCGAGGAAACCGAATTCATCTCTTTTATTCCAACAATACCTCGAACTGCATCTTCCATACGAGAGGTAATTCCTTCTTCTACCTCTTTAGGCGAAGCGCCAGGAAAAACCATTGAAACGGTAATAGTTTTAGACTCTGTTTGCGGGAAAAATGATTTCTTCATAAACCACAAAGAAGCACCACCTGCAATCAGCATTACGGCTATAATCATTTTCCCGTAAAACGGATATCTTACAAATTGTGATATAATATTTCTCATTATACGCTATTTCTGAATTTGTACTTTCATATTTTCAGTTGCTTTCACAGGAGGTTCTATCACCAACACTTCTCCTTCTTTCAACCCATTAAAAACCAAAGTATTTTCGTTACGTTTTATTACAACAATTTCTTTTTCTCTTAATAAGTCCTCTTCAACTACAAATACTTTATTAGAACCAAAAACTGCGTTTCGAGGAATTTCCATTGCATTTTCGATTGTTTTACCATGGAAACGTGCAGTCAAAAATTGTCCCTGAAACAATTCCTGATTGTTTGTCCTCTCAATCTTCACAAAAACAGAAATAGACTGAGTTCCCTGATCTACAAAATCAGATTTTCTTACCAGTTTACCTGTACATAGCACTTCTCCATTAGAATCAAGAACATCAACCTTTTCATTCAGTTGTAACCAACGTATATCTCTTGATTCAATAGGAACCTGCAATTCCAATTTGTTTGATTCAATAATACCTGCCAATTTAGATCCCATTCCTGCAACCGAACCAATTTGTGTGTTCACAGCCACATAAGAACCATTAAAAGGAGCATATATTTTTCTTTTAGCAAGTTTTACCTCTGCACTTTTAATTGCATAATAGTCGCCTAATATATTTCGGCTTGCCATAAAAACTTTCTCCTGATCTGATTTTACTTTTGGCAGTTCAGGAATAGATTTTTCTAAATCAATGGAATTGAAAAAACTCATCCATACATCAAAATTTTCAGCATAATCAACTTTTATATCCGGTAAATTTTCGGCAAGTTTATTCAGGAAACGACTTTTCTGAGCACGCAAATCCATCTTGGCATCTTCTTCGTAAATGCGGATTAGCAATTGTCCTTTTTTAAACTTCTGCCCTACCTTTAAAGGAACTCCAGTTTCAACAATTCGTCCAGCAACTTCCGAACTTAGGTTTACTTCCAAATTGGAAGCTAATCTTCCCTTTTCAATTATAGGGGCAGAAATAGCGTGATAAGCTACTGACTCAACTTTTACAATAGGAACTTTTTTACGGTCTTGATTCTTTTTAGGAGTTTTTTTTAAACTCGTCAATCCTTTCATCGCAAAAAATGACACGGCTAAAGTTAGCACGACCAAGAGTACGATTATTACTTTTCTATTCATCTATGATATTAGTTAGTGGATGTTTTGATATTGTTTCAAATAGATTAATCTACTTATAAACAAGTAAAGATACTATTTAAAGATCTAGTTAAATAATAATTTGGTTCATCTTAACAACTATTTAAGTAAAATACTTTTATCTGAAATAAAACTTTTTAACGGTATTATTCGTTCTCTTGTAAATACGATTGTAAGTTTTCAGAAAAAATTACGATTTTTGTTTGCTCTAAAAAAAATGAAACATGGATCAGGATAAATACAACAGAATTAAGCAACAATTATTTGAATCTACACAATGGCCATCGTTGTATATGTTCAAATTTATTGTTCCTAATAACGAGGATAAAATAAATGCCGTAAAGAACCTATTTCCTGAGGATACTGAATTTTCATATAAGACATCTAAGGATATTCGATTTATAGGTGTAACGGTAAAAAAAATTATGAATTCGGCGGATGATGTTGTGGAAGTATATTCAAGAGCTCAGGGTATAAAAGGCATTATGTCTTTATAAATATGATTTTAACACAGGTAGAATAAAACTTACGCCATCAATTTTTTATTTAAATTCGTCATTCAAAAAAATAAAAACTAAGAAAACTTCAAATGATCAGTACATCAAATTTTGGTAGTACTCCTTCGGGGGAAAATGTCAAATTATTTACCCTTTCCAATAAAAATGGCGTTCAAGCCAAAATCACAAACTATGGTGGAATTCTAACTTCATTCATTGCTCCCATGGAAGGAGTTGATAGAGAAATGGTTCTAGGTTTTGATACATTACAAGAATATACCAGCAAGAATTATTTAGATAACTATCCCTATTTTGGAGCCCTAATTGGTCGATTTGGAAATAGAATCGATCATGGTAAAGTCACAATTAATGGAAAAGAATTACAACTTTCCTGCAATCATTCTCCTCATCATTTACACGGTGGTAATATCGGTTTTGATAGAAAAGTTTGGAAGGCTAAAGTCGTAAATGATTCTGAATTACACCTAAGCTATTTAAGCGTTGATGGCGAAGAAAACTTCCCTGGAAATGTAAATACAACTGTGATATATAGCCTTTCAGATGAAAATGAACTTCAAATTAAATACGAAGCTACTACTGATAAAACTACACCTATCAATCTTACACAACACTCTTATTTCAATTTATCTGATAGCTGTTCAAACATATTAGATCATGAATTACAGATTGATGCGAATTATTTATTGGAAACAAATGATTTTTTAATTCCGAGTGGAAAATTATTAAATGTTGAAAACACTTGTTTCGATTTCAGAACAAAGAAAACTATCAATCAAGATATAGAAGATATAGAAAACTATGATGATTGCTTTGCATTTGGCGAAACAACAAAAACTCCAAGAAAAGTTGCTGAATTAATTTCTCCTGATAAAAAAGTGAGTATGGAAGTCATCACTACTTTTCCAGGGCTTCAGGTTTACACTGGCAAATATATCAGTGCTGGAGAAAAAAGAAGGTTCGAAGCATTTGCAGGTGTTGCTTTAGAGGCTCAAGGATATCCCGATGCTCCAAACCATCCATCTTTTAAACATGGCTGGCTCGAACCCGGAGAAATTTACAAACAACAAACGAATTACAAACTGATATTTTAATTCAAAGGCTGGTTAGTAAACCAGCCTTTTTTTATTTTGCTCTCCATTGAAATATGACTTTTATCATATTTTAACTCACATTCAAAAACTTTTCTATTTATAAATCAAAAAACACCTGAAATTTTTCTCAATTTTATAATTTCACTACACCCATTGTTTTTTCAATAGTTCAGGCACTTTCACTCTATCTAATCACAAAATATTTTTAAAATTTTACTACCAACTAGTATGTACTGGTAGTTATTTTTACATATATTTGCTGCAAAGGTTTTCAGTTAAACCAAATTATTGAATTGTTGAAGTGAATATTAACCAATCATTTTCTTAGATTCATTACCATGCAAAAGCAAATAATTGTACAACTCGTATACAGACATTCACATCGTGGACTTTTTGAATGTTTAATTTGTTGATCACCGCTTCTAATTTGAATAGCTACCAACTATTCAAAATCTCAGTGCTCCAATTCTTGAGCAACCAAACTAGTATGCTATAATACTTTAATGAAAGTAAATGATATGTTCCATCGAAATGAGGAACAATTGTAATCTAAAATTTCTTTTATGAAGTAAAAAACAGAATTAAAGACAACAGGGAAAGCTACCAACAATCCCTGTTCTCAAATAATAATTGCTTGTTGTTCCATGCTTAAAACTTAAGAACAACAAACTAACTTTTAACGCATCTAAATTTATGAAAAAAAACGCAAAAACTGCTGCGGGGATATTTTCCGTGCAGTCTGGCTTCGTTTCATGGATCATGAAACTTTGCATTTTAGCTGTAATAATGGGTCCACTACCCTGTAATGCAGCAAATTCTGTAAAAGCTACCTCTCTACAAGAAAATCAAAAAAACATTTCGGGAACCGTAGTTGATGATCAAAACCTACCATTAATTGGTGTTAACATTATAGTAAAAGGAACATCCACTGGTACAGTAACCGATTTTGATGGAAAATTCCAATTATCAGTACCTGAGAATTCTGTAATTCAGTTCTCATTTATTGGTTACATCGACCAGGAAGTTGTAGTAGGGAATCAAACTGACTTTAGCATTATTCTTAAGGAAGATGTACAAGGCTTGAACGAGGTTGTAGTTGTTGGTTATGGTGTTCAGAAAAAGAGTGATTTAACTGGAGCTGTAGCTTCTGTTAAGGCTGAAGATTTAGCTAAAACACCATCGTCAAATCCTGTTAACTCATTACAGGGTAAGGTTGCGGGTGTTACCATCACAAAATTTGGTGGAGCTCCAGGCTCTGGATCAAGTATTACAATACGTGGATTTGGAACTGTGGGTAATAACGATCCATTATATATTATCGATGGTTTGCCAGGTTCAATGTCACTTTTAAATCCTGATGATATCGCATCATTCGAGATCTTAAAAGATGGTGCTGCTGCAGCAATATATGGATCTAGAGCTGCCAATGGCGTTGTATTAATCACCACCAAAAAAGGAAAAAAAGGTAAAATCAATGTTGATTTTAATATGCATGTTGGTCAAACAAAGGCGATTGATCAATTGGACCTATTAAATTCTGAAGGATATGTAAATGTTCACAAAATGATGTATGACAATTACAATCAATATGCATCTTCAGGTGATCAGGTAGCACTACCAAATTACATTACGGCGCCAATTGAGGCAAACACAGATTGGCAAAAAGAGGTTAACAGAAAGGCTCTTCAACAAAATTACAACCTAAGCATTAATGGTGGTAACGATCTTGGATATTATGGTTTATCTGGAAGTTGGAATGACGAAGAAGGAACTCTTATTGGAAGTGATTATCTTAAAAAGACCCTACGTGCAAAGCTAGGTATGACCAAAGGTCGATTAAAAGTAGATGGAAATATTTCATATGCCGAAACCAACTCTGAAAGTAAGAAATTTTCTTTAAGAGATACCTATAAATTGACTCCACTTATCACTCCTTTTGACGAAGATGGTAATGTACAGCTTACTTCTGGAGATATGCCTACAAATGCAAATCCATATGCCAATCATTTGAATGTAAAAGGTGAAACTGATTTGCAATATTTCTCTGCAAATGTAACAGGACGACTAAAAATTACTGACTGGTTATCATATCAAGTAAACCTTGGTTTGGTCAACAGCAATAAAAAAGAATGGAATTATCATTCAAAATTCGATAGAAGCCCTAAAGATGGTGAAGATTGGATCTACTATGGTGAAGAAAGAAATAACTACCGCAGCCAAATCATGGAGCATTTGTTAAACCTTCAGAAAGATTTTGGCAAACACTCATTTACTTCTGTTCTTGGTTACACCGCATCTAAAACAACCAATGACTGGATTGGAGCAAATGTAACTGGTAAGAAAACGGTTTACTCTGTTGAAGATGGAGATTTGGTAACTGAAGATGTACCTGGCGGATTCTTAGATCCAAGCTGGACAACTTTAAATGCCGGAGAAGGTGGAACATACGCAGCCTATGGCAGCAGAAACAAATACACCAGAACTTCTATTTTAGGTAGAATCAATTATTCTTACGATAGCAAATATTTATTTCAAGTTACCGCTCGTAGAGATGGATCTTCAAAATTTGGATCGGATTCACGTTATGGAACATTCCCTTCGGTTGCCTTTGGTTGGAGAATAACTGAGGAAGATTTCATGTCGAGTAATGATTTTATTGACAACTTAAAACTACGTGCAAGTTGGGGAAAATTAGGTAATGAAGGAACTTTAGGTTTATACGATCATCAGGCATTAATTAGTACTAGTACGGATTATGCTTTAGGAGCTGTAAGAGGTTCTGGTGCCAACCCTTGGACTGGCAGTATTGCAAAAGGTCTTGAGAATAGAGAATTACAGTGGGAAACCACTATTTCTAAAAACTTTGGATTGGATTTCGCTTTCTTAAATAGTGCATTTATAGGGAGTGTAAATTATTACAATACTTCTACCGAAGACATGCTAATTTACCGTCAGTTACCTGGATCTGCAGGTTTGGATAATCCAGTATTAAACGTTGGTGAAATTGAAAATAAAGGTCTTGAATTTGAATTATCTTACTACAAACAAGATGGTGAATTTAAATTTAACATTAACACAACCTTAACTACAACTAAAAATGAGGTAATTAAATTGGCTAACACCGATCAATCTTTATTTGGTGAAGGCTTAAAATTTGGTGATTCTCATTTCCCAACTCAAACTAAAGTAGGATATGAAATTGGCGCATTCTTCCTGTACAAAACAGATGGAATTTTTCAATCAATGAATGAGGTGAATGCTCACACAGGTGCTGAAGGTGCATTGCTACAAGAAAATGCAAAACCTGGTGATATTAAATTTGTTGATACCAATGGTGATGGTGAATTAAATGAAAAAGATAAAGTTTATTCCGGATCAGGAATTCCTGATTTTACTTACAGTATAAACCTTAATGCATCGTACAAAGGTTTTGATTTCTCTATGCTTTTCTATGGTGTGCAAGGAAATAAAATTTACAATGGTAATCGGTACTATTTGGAAAATATGGCTTCCGGTCAAAATTTCCTAAGATCATCGCTAAATGCATGGACTGAGACAAATACTAAAACCAATATTCCAAGAGCCGTTTTAGGTGATCCAAATTTAAATTCACGTGAATCTGATCGATTCCTTGAAGATGGCTCGTTCCTTCGTATGAAAAATATTGAACTTGGATATACATTTCCAAAAGCAACAATCAGTCGCTTAGGTTTAACCAAATGTAGAATTTACGTAAATGCACAAAATGTTTGGACATTAACTGATTATTCTGGTATTGATCCTGAAGTTGGACGTGGTGACGTTAGAAACTTAGGTATCGACAGAAGTTTCTATCCTATCAATAAATCATTCTTTGCTGGTATTCAATTATCATTCTAATCTACAAGAAAAAACAAAATGAAAAGATATATATATTTATTCTTCATTTGCTTAGGGCTGTCATTTACAGCCTGTGATGAAGATTTTCTAGAGGTAAAATCTCCAGATCAATTGACAGGAGATAATTTTTGGAGAAATCAATCGGATGCAGAAGCCGGATTGGCTGCCGCTTACTCTCAATTGGAATGTGCGACAAGTTACTGGGGATTTGCAGAAATTAAATTTACAGTTGAATTGTTTCCATCTGATTTGATTAAATTAGGTAACGATCCTTACAACTACGAAGATTGGTTTTCTATTTACAATTACAATGTTAGTCCAGGTAATACTCAAACTTCCAGCTATTGGAACATCCATTATCAAGGAATCAACTATGCCAATCAGGTAATTGAAAAAGTTGGAGCTATGACAGAAGAACAAATTCCAACAAAACTAAAAGATGAAATTGTTGCTGAAGCTCACTTTTTAAGAGGTTATTATCACCTTAAATTATTACTGAATTGGAAAGAAATTATCCTTCAAAGTTCTTATGCCAAAGGAATTTCAGATATCGATCGTCCTTTAAGTGAAAGAGCTGACTGTTGGAGTTTTATTGTAGATGATTTTAAAGCTGCTGCTGCAAAACTGCCAACCGAATATACTCAGGAAAACATTGGTAGAGCAACTCAATACACTGCTTTAGCATATCTGGGTAAAGCAAGTTTGTATCGTTCAAGTGAAGATGCTGAAAATGCTAACACATATTTAAACGAAGCAAAAACTGCTTTCGCTTCTGTTGTAGGTAGTGGCAAATATGACTTGGTTAATTCGTTCATATCTCTATTTGATGGGACGAACCAAAACTCTGAAGAAGCAATATTTGAACTTCAATTGTCTACGAATACCGACAATGGCGCATGGTTTAAATTCCCTTATCACAGATGGCTTAAACCAGCTGGTCTTGGCGGTTGGGACGAAATTGCTGGTAGTGATTTCCTTTTAACTGAATTCAAAAAAGAAGGAAAGACTGCTACTGATGGTCGGTATGATCATAGATTGTATGAAACTCTTTTCTTCGAAGATGAGTATTTCAATGATACAGATAATCCAAGAGTTTATGGTTCTACATTTTACGAATGGTGGGACTGGGCAGGTGTTCCTTATAACAAAACAGGATTTAGAAAGTATCTTCCTGCTAGTCAGGATGAACTAAATGCCAATTCAATTGGGAACAATATTCCTTTGCTTAGATACGCAGACGTATTGTTAATGTATGCAGAGACCTTGAATGAGTTGAATGAAACTGGAGCTGCAATTACACATATCAATACAGTAAGAACACGAGCAGGAATGCCTGCTATGACAGGTTCTAGTATAACAGATGTTAGAACCCAAATTGAGCATGAAAGAATTTGTGAATTTGCAATGGAAGCATCAAGATTCCACGATTTAAGAAGATGGGGAAAATTAACTGAAACCATGAATAATCATGGCAGATCAGGCGTAACTGACGCAGATCACTTCTTCCCTATCCCTGAAACCGAAACCAACTCAAACAATAGCATCGATTAGGTTAGGTAATTATTAGTTATGGTTAGCTCGAAGTGCCCTCTTTTTAGCGAGGGCACTTCTTCTAAATCGATAGTCGAAAATATTACAATAAAATTTATGTAATTTCACCCCAAAGAACAAAAAAGATTAATTTATCATGATTACAGTTTTAGTATTAATGACTCTGGGTATAGGATTGGGATTCTTCCTTGGTAAGTTTCCAAAAATCATTAAAGGAGTTGACAAAATGACCACTTGGTCGATCTATTTATTGTTGTTCCTATTGGGGATAGGAGTAGGATTGAATGAGAAGATTATAAACAATTTGCACACTATTGGTTTGCAAGCTTTGATACTTACCATTGGTGCAGTATTGGGGAGTTTAATTTTCGCATACATTACCTATAGACTATTTTTTAAAAGTAAATAACCTAACGAACAGAATTTTCTGAACCATGAAGAACAGCTTAATTATACTTGGATTTTTTGCATTAGGATTGATTTTAGGATTAACCAGATTTCTACCTGAAGTAATAATGGAATCTGATTTTTCTATGTATGCACTTTACTTACTTATGTTTTTAGTTGGAATTGGCATTGGCGCCGACCGATCATCATGGAAAGTGATTAAGGAAACCAACATTAAAATTATTCTCGTACCACTTTGTGTTATCGTTGGATCATTAGTTGGTGTTGCAGCAATCTCAGTTTTCACACCCGAAATTCAAATAAAAGAAGCCTTAGCTGTAGGTGCTGGTTTTGGATACTATAGCTTATCCTCTATTTTCATAACTCAAATTAGTGGTGAAACCTTAGGAGTAATAGCCTTACTTTCAAACATATTACGCGAAATTATAACATTGCTTGCAGTTCCTATTTTTGTAAAATACTTCGGGAAACTTGCTGGAATAGCTTCCGGTGGTGCAACAGCAATGGATACAACATTGCCAATTATCTCGAAATATACAGGTAAAGAATGGGCCATTATTGCAGTTTTTAGTGGAATAGTACTCACAATTCTTGTCCCATTTCTAGTTCCCTTTATATTGGAAGTACTTTAATGCCATTCTTGTTCAAACGCACAACTTATCGGATTCTTGTTGTTTATTGGAAATAAATAATGATTGCCCTATAGAAGAAACTTATGCGTCAGAAATTTAACCTTTTATTAAAATAGTAAAGCGTGAAATATTAGTATTTAAGTCTTGTCAGTTTAGACAAAAATCAAAAAATTGCTTTTTTAAGCTTTGTAAGTTTAGACAAAGACAAAAAATTGCTTTTTTGAGCCTTGCCTGTTTAGGTAAAGCAAAAAACGTTTTTAA
>Ga0209379_10000335_pt1 | contig 43631 bp, 40 predicted proteins | sample tdDd001_FD_187124 | JGI IMG/M metagenome (GOLD analysis project Ga0209379, IMG submission 187124) | Marine sediment microbial communities from the Atlantic coast under amendment with organic carbon and nitrate - tdDd00.1 (SPAdes)... | ecosystem: Environmental > Aquatic > Marine > Coastal >... | reverse complement strand
GATTATCAGATAGTATGTGTGGATATCTTCTCTGACAGGAGTAAGGTCGGTGAGAAAACCCATCTCATAAACACAAAAAACTATGAAGCAGCTTACGCGATAGTAGCAGATATGATAGATAACGGGCATAAAAGGATAGCTTATATAGGAGGGGATGAAAAAAGAATATCTATGTATGATCGCAGGATGGGATATCTGGATGCCCTGGCTGACAAGGGGATAGAACTGGATGATATCTACAGTATAATGACCTTTGATTCAAATGAAAAGGGATATGAAAAAACCAAAAAACTACTCAGGGAAAGAAAGGTAGATGCTATATTTGCAGCTAATGATTCTCTGGGAGTATCCTCTATGGAAGCAGTGAAGGAGATGGAGCAGACAGAGATATTTATACATGGTTTTGATAACTTTGAAGCTAAATTTTACAACTTTAGTTCAGCAGAGATAGACCACCTTCTGGTGGGGAAAAAGGCTGTGGAACTAATAGATGGTGAGGTAAGTGAGGGACAGGAGATAAAGATAGAAGTAGATCTTATAAAGAGATAAAGGAGAGGATAGATCATGAAAAAATATTTGAAGGATCCAAGGGTCTTTAACATAAACAGGATGGAAGTAAACTCTAATCACAAGTATTACTCAGAGGGAAGGGAACTGGTAAGATCATTAAACGGTACATGGGAGTTTTCATTTAATGGGTCTACTGCCTGGGGAAGTATAGAGGTACCTGGACATATAGAGCTCCAGGGACATGGGAGTCCCCAGTATGTAAATACAATGTATCCGTGGGACGGAGTGGAGGATCTGACTCCGGGAGAGCTACCTTCGGATAAGATAAATACATTTGGTGAATATAAAAGAAGGCTGGAGATACCAGCTGACTGGAATGGAGAGAAGGTATATATATCATTTCAGGGAGTGGAATCTGCTATGGGTCTCTACTGTAACGGTGAGTTTGTAGGATATAGTGAGGATACATTTACCCCTTCAGACTTTGATCTGACTCCATACCTCAAGGAGAAAGATAATGAAATAAGGGTAGTAGTATATAAGTGGTGCAGCGGAAGCTGGCTGGAAGATCAGGATTTCTGGAGACTGTCGGGAATATTCAGGGATGTATATCTGTACACAGTGCCAGAGGTGCATATAAGGGATATCTCTCTGACATCTGAGGTAGAGGATAACTTTAAGGACGGAAAGGTGATAAATAATCTGAAGCTGGAGTATAGAGACAGTAAAGAGGTAAAGGTCTATATGGAAGTGGCAGATGGTGAAGGAAATATAGTGGGTCAGAGCGAAAAGGTCACTACAGATAAAAAGTTCACCTTAGAGATGAAGCTGAAAGATCTAAACCTGTGGAGTGCAGAAACCCCATATCTCTATGATGTGAATACATATATTATGGATGCAGTTACAGAGGAGATAATAGAGGTCGTTCCCCAAAGGTTTGGATTCAGAAGGTTTGAGATGGGGATCAGTGAAAGCGGAAATAAGGTAATGATGATAAACGGTAAGAGAATAGTATTTAAAGGTGTAAACAGACATGAGTTTAACTGTCACAGAGGAAGAAGTGTAACTGAGGAAGATATGCTGTGGGATATTAAGTTTCTCAAGGCAAATAATTTTAACTCAGTGAGGTCATCACACTATCCAAATCATAACTACTGGTATGAATTATGTGATGAGTATGGTCTGTATGTAATAGATGAAGTGAACCTGGAAACTCACGGGACATGGCAGTTTATGGGAAGAGCAAGCGGACATAAGGCTATACCCGGAAATAAACCTGAGTGGCTGGATAATATACTAGACAGAGCAAGGTCTATGTATGAGAACCACAAAAATCATCCTTCTATCATAGTGTGGTCTTGCGGAAATGAATCTTATGGGGGAGAAAACATCTATAAGATGAGTGAATATCTAAGAGAGGATAAAACAAGAATCGTCCACTATGAGGGAACTTTTTGGGACAGAAGTTATAACGACACATCTGATATGGAGAGCAGAATGTATGCCTTTGTAAGGGATATCGAGGAATACCTGGAAAGTAAGCCTGAAAAGCCATTTATCAACTGTGAATATACTCATGCTATGGGTAACTCGAATGGAGCACTACATAAGTACACTGAGCTTGAGGATAAGTATGAGATGTATCAGGGAGGATTTGTCTGGGACTATATAGACCAGGGAATCATGAAGAAGGACCCACACGGGAAGGAATACCTGGCATATGGGGGAGACTATGACGACAGACCGACAGATTATAATTTCTGTGTAAACGGACTGGTATATGCAGACAGAAGACCATCCCCTAAGATGCAGGAGGTAAAGTATCTCTTTGCCGACTATAAGTTAAGTGCTGAAAAACACGGAGTGGTAGTGAAAAATACAAGTTTATTTACTAATACCAAGGAATATGAGCTCAGATGGAAGCTCCTGAAGGAGGGAGTAGTGGCAGCATCTGGTAAAACAACAGCAGATGTAGAGCCTCTCACAACTAAGAGGATATCTTTAGATATACCTTATCCAGGAAGCAGAGAGAACAGTGAGTATATTGTAGAGGTATCCCTTCATCTGGCTAAGGAAACAAAGTATGCTGATTATGGTCATGAGATAGCCTTTGATCAGTGGGTGTCAGAGACAGATGAGGTTCAGAGCAGTGAAGCAAAGGAGATACCAACACTAATCGATGCAGACTGCAATGTGGGAGTAGCGGGATATAACTTTCATCATATATTCTCCAAAGCCTATGGGGGAATGATATCTATGAAGTACAGGGGAGTGGAGTACCTGGAAGATCTGGTACTGCCAAACTTCTGGAGAGCTCCTATAGATAATGACAGAGGAAACGGAATGCCAGCAAGATGCAGTCAGTGGAAGATAGCATCACTATATCCAAGGTGTGCCAAGGTAGAAGCTGTGGAGCACAGCAGGGGAGTAGATGTAATATATCTCTATGAACTGCCAACGAGTCCAGCAACTACATGCAGGGTAATCTACTGTGTGGATATAGAAGGCGGTATAGAGGTAGAGATGGACTATGAAGGTGTGGAAGGTTTAGCTGAAATACCTGTATTTGGAATGACATTAAAACTAAAGAGAGATTACAGCCAGGTAAGGCATTATGGAATGGGACCAGAGGAAAACTATGTGGACAGAATACACGGGGCAAAACTAGGGATATTTGAGACGACTACCTATGAAAACCTCAGCGAGTATGTAATACCTCAGGAGTGTGGGAACCGTACCGGAAACAGATGGGCTGAGATAACAAATGGTGCAGGATCCGGGCTAGTGATTTCCAAGGTTTCTGATAGCTCTGAGACCTTTGAATTCAGTGCTCTTCCTCATACGGCTCATGAACTGGAGAATGCAAAGCATCACTATGAACTGCCAAAACCTCACTGTACAGTTTTAAATGTTAACCTGAGACAGATGGGAGTAGGGGGAGATGACTCATGGGGAGCCCAAACTCATCAAGAGTATACTATACCATCAAATAAGGGTTTGAATTTTAAATTTAAGATAGAGAAAAAATAGACAAACTAAAATATTAAAGAAGTCCTCTGCACTACTATAGAGGACTTCCTATTATAAAAATATTATGGTAAGAAATTAAGAATCGTAAAAAAAACAGTACTTCAGAGGGAATGGTAAATAAAGTCTGGGTTATATACATAGATATTTCACTTTAAAAAAACAAAATAAAAAAAGAACTAGCGTCGTAAAAGTTGACACAATGTGCAATAAATGGTAACATTGTATCAAAGAATAAGGCTTAGAGATGAGAGAGCTGCCTAACGACACCCGATGGGTGAAGTGTGGGCTTTTTTTATTAGTTATAGATAAACAGGGGGGAAGGATGGAAAAGAAATACATTATAGCTTTAGATCAGGGGACAACAAGCTCAAGGGCAATAGTATTTGACAAAGATGGAAGAAGTATAGGAGTATCACAGAGGGAATTTACTCAGATATACCCAGAAGCAGGGTGGGTAGAACATGATCCTCTTGAAATATGGGCATCACAGAGTTCTGTACTCACTGAGGTAATAGCAAAAACCGGTATAAAGACCGATGAGATAGCAAGTATAGGAATAACCAATCAAAGAGAGACTACCCTAGTGTGGGATAAAAATACAGGCGAACCAGTATATAATGCCATAGTGTGGCAGTGTAGAAGAACTGCTGGTATATGTGACGAGTTAAAAACAAGAGATGGACTAGAGGCTTATGTAAAGGCAAACACAGGGCTAGTTGTAGACGCATACTTTTCAGGAACTAAGATTAAGTGGATATTAGATAATGTACCAGGAGCCAGAGAAAAGGCTGAAAATGGAGAACTGTTATTTGGAACAGTGGATACATGGCTAATCTGGAAGCTGACAAATGGAAAGGTACACGTAACTGACCCTACAAATGCATCGAGAACAATGCTCTACAATATAAAAGAACTAAAGTGGGATGAAAAGATGATGAAGGAACTAGGTGTACCTGCATCTATGCTTCCAGAGGTTAAAAACTCAAGTGAAGTATATGGAGAAGCAAACCTTGGAGGAGTAGGTGGTCAGGGAGGACACAGAGTACCTATTTCAGGAATAGCAGGAGACCAGCAGGCAGCATTATTTGGTCAGGCATGTTTTGCTCCGGGAGAAGCTAAAAATACCTATGGAACCGGCTGTTTCCTACTGATGAATACAGGGGAAAAGATGGTAGAATCTAAAAATGGACTGTTAACAACAATAGCTATCGGTCTTGACGGAAAGGTAGAGTATGCTCTGGAAGGATCGGTATTTGTAGGAGGAGCATCTATCCAGTGGCTGAGAGACGAGCTTCAGTTGATAGATGATGCAGCAGATACAGAGTACTTTGCCCAAAAGGTAGAGGACAGTAATGGTGTATATGTGGTACCTGCCTTTGTAGGTCTTGGTTCACCATACTGGGATATGTATGCAAGGGGAACTATAGTAGGTCTGACAAGAGGAGCGAACAGAAACCATATAATAAGAGCAACTCTTGAATCTATAGCTTATCAGTCGAGAGACCTTATCGATGCAATGAAGGAAGACTCAGGTATAGAACTGAATTCTCTTAGAGTAGATGGAGGAGCAGTAAAAAATAACTTCCTAATGCAGTTCCAATCTGATATACTAGGAGTAGATGTACAGAGACCTAAGGTCACTGAGACAACAGCTCTTGGAGCAGCATATCTTGCAGGACTAGCTGTGGGATTCTGGAAGGATAAGAGTGAGATAACGGAAAACTGGAATATAAACAGGGAATTCAACCCTACCTTTGAAGAGGTAAAAAAGGAAGAGCTTTACAGAGGATGGAAGAAAGCAGTATCCAGATCTATAGAGTGGGAGAGCAACGAGTAAATTAAATAATGGCACGAGAATATAGTGAGCCAGGCGAACTGAGAGATATCTTAAGATATCTCATGTTTGCCTGGCTTTTTTATTAGGGAGTTTCACAGGTAAAAATTTAAAAACATTATGGAGGTAGATTTAGATGAAAGATGTAGTCATAATAGGGGCAGGAATAAGTGGAGCATCTGTAGCAAGGGAACTTGCCAGATATAAGTTAGATGTAGTAGTACTGGAAAGAGAAAATGATGTATCAAACGGATCTACTAAGGCTAACTCAGCAATAGTTCATGCAGGGTATGATGCAAAGGAAGGAAGCCTGATGGGTAAATATAATGCCCTTGGAAATGCAATGTTTGATAAGCTTTCTGAAGAGTTAGACATTCCATTTAAAAGATGCGGGTCACTGGTACTGGCATTTTCAGAAGAGGAAAGAGCTCACCTTGAAGACCTTATGGAAAGAGGAAAGATAAATAATATACCTCAAATGAAGGTAATCGAAAAGGAAGAGATAAAAAAGATAGAACCAAATATAAGTGATGATGTTGTAGCAGCACTACTGGCAGAAACAGCAGGGATTGTAGGACCTTGGGAACTGACAACAGGAATGCTTGAAAATGCAATTGAAAACGGAGTTAGCCTTGAAGTTAATCAGGAAGTAGTGGATATTAAGAAGATAGAGAATGGTTTCAGAGTAGTTACTGGTAAGGGACACTTTGACACTAAGGTAGTAATAAATGCAGCGGGAGTATATGCTGACAAGATCCATAATATGGTATCTGAACCAACATATAAGATAGTTCCTAGAAGAGGTCAGTACTTTGTAATGGATAAAACCCAGGGAGAGTTAGTGGACAGAGTAATATTCCAGTGCCCTACAAAGGTAGGTAAGGGAGTACTGGTAACACCAACAGTACACGGAAACCTATTACTGGGACCAGATGCTGAGGACCTGAATGACAGAGAGGATATCTCTACAACTGGGGAGCAGCTGTCTTTTGTAAGAAACAATGCAACTAAGTCTATAAAGGGAATCCAGTTTAGAGAATCTATAAGAAACTTTGCAGGACTTAGAGCTCAGTGTGACAGAGACGACTTTGTCGTAGAGGAAGCGGTAGATGCTCCAGGATTTATCGATGTAGGTGGAATAAAGTCACCAGGACTTACTTCAGCTCCGGCAATAGGAGTAGATGTGGCTAAGATGGTAGCTAAAAAACTAGATGCTAAGGAAGATACAGACTTTGATCCTATAAGAAAGCAGATAGTATTTATGGAGATGTCCAATGAGGAAAAGAGTGAACTGATAAAGGAAAACCCAGCTTACGGAAGAGTAATATGCAGATGTGAAAACATAACTGAGGGAGAGATAGTAGACTCTATCCACAGAAAAGCAGGAGCTACAACTGTAGACGGAGTAAAGAAAAGATGCAGACCAGGAATGGGTAGGTGCCAGGGAGGTTTCTGTGGTCCAAGAGTACAGGAGATCATAGCAAGAGAACTGAATATGAGCTTAGAGGATGTAATGCAGGATAGTACAGATTCATATATCCTTACAGGAGCAACAAAATAATAGATAAGTAGAAGACAAAATGATAAAAATAGGGCAAAATTATAGAGAGAAAAAATGAAATATAAGGAGACTAATATGAAATATGAATTAGTAGTAATAGGCGGAGGACCAGCAGGACTGGCTGCAGCAATAGAAGCAAGAGAAAATGGAATAGAGAATATCCTTGTAATAGAAAGAGATAAAGAGATGGGAGGAATCCTTCAGCAGTGTATCCACAATGGATTCGGACTACATGAGTTTAAGGAAGAGCTAACAGGACCAGAGTATGCTCAGAGATTTATAGATGAGCTTATGGAAAAAGGGATAGAATATAAATTAGATACTATGGTACTGGCTGTAAGTCGTGACAGAAAGATACAGATGATAAATACAGTGGATGGTTTTGTGGAGATAGAAGCAGGAGCTATAATAATGGCTATGGGATGTAGAGAAAGAACAAGGGGAGCTATCTCTATACCAGGAGACAGACCGGCAGGAGTATTTACTGCAGGAGCAGCTCAGAGATATATCAACATGGAAGGATATATGGTAGGTAAAAAAGCTGTAATCCTTGGTTCTGGAGATATAGGTCTAATCATGGCAAGAAGAATGACTCTTGAGGGAGCAGAAGTAGAGGCAGTAGTAGAACTAATGCCATATTCAGGAGGTCTAACAAGAAATATAGTACAGTGTCTGGATGACTATGATATCCCACTGCTACTTAGCCATACAATAACAGAGATAAGAGGTAAGGGAAGAGTAGAGGGAGTAACTGTAGCCAAGGTAGATGAAAACAGAAGGCCAATTCCTGGAACTGAAAAGCACTATGAGTGTGACACATTACTGCTATCTGTAGGACTAATACCTGAAAATGAACTATCAAGAGGTGCAGAGCTGAATATAGATCAGAGAACATCGGGACCTATTGTAAATGAACTGATGGAAACAAGTGTAGAGGGAATATTTGCCTGTGGAAATGTAGTTCATGTACACGATCTTGTGGATTTTGTAAGTGCAGAATCAAGAAGAGCAGGTAAAGCAGCAGCAAGATACCTGAAAAAAGAGGTAGAAAAAGACGGAGAACGTAAAAGAATAACAGCTGATTATGGGGTAAACTACACAGTACCACAAAAAGTAAACTTAGATAATATAGAGAGTAAGTTAGAGATATTTATGAGAGTAGCAAATGTCTACAGAGATGTAAAATTAGAGCTAAGAGACGGAGATAAGACACTGATATCTCTAAAGAAAAAGCACATGGCTCCAGGAGAGATGGAGAAGATAGTGGTACCTAAGGTAATACTAGACAAGGTAGAAGGATCTGAATTAAAGGTAGTAGTTGTAGAGGGGGGAATGTAAGATGATGAAAGAACTGATATGTATCGTATGTCCTATGGGATGTCATATGGATGTAGATATGGATAATGAGTTTAAAACTACAGGAAACCAGTGTCCTAGAGGACAAAAGTATGCTGTGGATGAACTGACAGCCCCTACAAGAGTAGTAACTTCCAGTGTAAAGATAGAGGGAGGAATCTATAACAGACTTACAGTAAAAACAGCTGATGCAATACCAAAGGGACTGATCTTTAAGTGTATGGATGAGATCAATAAAGTAGAGGTGAAGTCTCCTGTAAAGATGGGGGATATCATCATTAAAAATGTGCTGGATACAGGAGTGGATATAGTAGCTACAAGAAATATGTAGTCTCTATAACCAGTAACCTGTTTTATAAAAAACAAAAAAAATTATGTTCACCCCGGAATTTTCCGGGGTGTTTTTTTATACTTTAAGAAAGTGTAGATTTTTTATAGGGAGAAATAAGGATATGGAGGATGAACTGATGATTATCCAGGAATTCAGAAAAAAAGATATGAAGGGGAAATCAAAATTAAGGAAAAATAAACAAGGAATTTAAGTAGTTTATCGAAGAGTTAAAAAGGAGAATGTCTCTGAAGAGTGAAAAGAAAGGTAACAGGCAGCTAAGAGTTACAGAGTAATAAAAAATATATTGGCAGAGAAGACAGAGCCAGGTGAAGCGCAGGGGTATCTAGGATACCCGGGGTTTGCCTGGATTTTTTTTAAAAAAAGATTAAGAAGATAAAATAACATGGGGAGGTAGATACAGGTGAAGGATGTAGTGGTGATAGGAGCCGGGATAACAGGAGCTTCTGTGGCGAGGGAGCTGGCTAGATATAAACTGGATGTAGTAGTGCTGGAAAAGGAAAATGATGTATCAAACGGATCTACCAAGGCTAACTCAGCTATAGTTCATGCAGGATATGATGCCCTGGACGGAAGTCTTATGGCTAAGTATAATGCCCTGGGAAATGCTATGTTTGACAAACTAGCTGAAGAACTGGATATACCTTTTAGCAGGTGTGGATCATTGGTACTGGCATTTAGTGAGGAGGAAAGAAAACATCTGGATCTTCTCATGGAAAGGGGAAGGGAAAACAATATACCGGGAATGAAGCTACTGGAGGGAGACGAGGTAAAGAGACTAGAGCCCCATCTCAGCCATAATGTGATAGAGGCACTCCTGGCAGAAACAGCAGGGATTGTAGGACCCTGGGAGCTAGCAATAGCAATGCTTGAAAATGCAGTGGAAAACGGAGTGGTCCTGGAAGTAGATCAGGAAGTAGTAGATATAGAGAAGATAGATGGAGGGTTCAGAGTCCTCACCGGTAAGGAATATATCGATACCAGGATAGTAGTAAATGCAGCAGGAGTATATGCAGACAAGATCCATAATATGGTAGCCAAGCCAACATATAAGATAAAACCCAGAAGGGGTCAGTATTTTGTAATGGATAAAACCCAGGGTGATTTCATAGAAAGGGTGGTATTTCAGTGTCCTACAGAACTGGGAAAGGGAGTGCTGGTAACTCCTACAGTCCATGGGAACCTATTGGTAGGACCAGATGCCCAGGATCAGGATGACAGGGAAGACTTAGCAACTACAGAGGAGGAACTGAACTTTGTGAGGGGTCACGCTATGAAGTCTATAGAAGGGCTTCAATTCAGAGAATCTATCAGAAACTTTGCAGGGTTAAGAGCAGAATCAGACAGGGGAGACTTTATCATAGAGGAGGCTGAGGATGCTCCGGGGTTTATAGATGTGGGAGGGATAAAATCACCAGGGCTCACTTCAGCTCCGGCAATAGGTGTAGATGTAGCTAAGATGATAGCTGAAAAACTGAAAGCTGTGAAAGATAAAAGTTTTGATCCTGTAAGAAAACAGATAATTTTTATGGAGCTGTCCAATGAGGAGAAGGGAGAACTGATAAAGAAAGACTCCTCCTATGGGAGAGTGATATGCAGGTGTGAAAATATAACCGAGGGAGAGATAGTAGCTTCTATTCATAGAAAGGTAGGTGCGACAACTGTGGATGGAGTCAAGAAAAGATGCCGGCCAGGTATGGGAAGGTGCCAGGGGGGATTTTGCGGACCAAGGGTACAGGAGATACTGGCAAGAGAACTGAAAATAACTCTGGAAGAGGTAATACTGGATAGTAAAGGATCCTATATACTCACTGGAGAAACCAAGTAGGGGTTCATCTTTTAGAGGAAGTTTCATAGATAAAATGAGGGAGTGGAGACAGATGACGGAACTGGTGTGTATCGTATGCCCCATAGGGTGTCATATGGAAGTGGATATAGAAAATGACTACAAGGTAACAGGGAATCAGTGTGGAAGAGGTCCTCTGTATGCGAAGGAGGAGCTCACAGCCCCTAAAAGGGTGGTGACCTCTACAATAAAGATAAAGGGAGGTATATATAACAGAGTTCCAATAAAAACAAGGGATCCTATACCAAAGGAGCTTGTTTTTGAGTGTATGAAGGAAATAAATAAACTGGAGGTGAATTCCCCAGTCAGGATGGGAGAGGTGGTTTTAGAAGACGTACTTGGAACAGGAGTGGATATAGTTGCGACAAGGGATATGTGATTTTAAATAGTGATATTTTGTTTGACAAGCTTCAGCAAGGAAGGTATACCGGTATTATAAAGATGAATGTACCGATAACTGTAAAAGAAAGTTGGTGTAATATAAAGTATCTGAAAAGGGAGGAAAAAAATGTCAGCAATGGGAATGTATTTTGGAGAGTTTGTAGGGACGATGATACTGATACTTCTGGGAAACGGGGTAAATATGAATACCAGTTTAGGCAAAAGTTATGCCAAAGGATCCGGCTGGATAGTGGTAACCACAGGGTGGGGATTTGCAGTGGCAATGGCAGTGTATGCCACAGGCTGGGTAAGTGGAGCTCATATCAATCCGGCGGTAACTGTGGCACTGGCAGTAACCGGGAATTTTAGCTGGGCGCTGGTACCAGGATATATCATCTCGCAGATACTAGGTGCCATGACAGGGGCTACTCTGGCTTATCTGACATTTAAAAATCACATGGATCAAGAGGAAGATCCCGGAACCAAATTAGGTGTATTTTCCACAGGGGGAGCAATTCCAGATGCTAAGTGGAACTTTGTGTCAGAGGTTATAGGAACATTCATGCTGGTATTTGGGGTACTTGGAATAACAAACAGTAATAATGGCGTAGGAGCTATAGGAGCACTACTTATAGGTATACTTGTTTGGTCCATAGGACTTTCACTGGGAGGAGCTACAGGATATGCTATAAACCCTGCAAGAGACCTGGGACCTAGAATAGCTCATGCGCTCCTTCCTATAAAGGGTAAGGGAAGTTCTAACTGGGGATATGCATGGATTCCTATTATAGGTCCAATAACTGGTGGAACTATAGGAGGTTTATTTTATAACTTATGTCTAACATTATGGAAATAACAGGGGGGATATCTTTCGATGAATAAAAAATATGTAATTGCACTGGACCAGGGAACTACAAGCTCAAGATCCATTATATTTGATAAGGAAGAGAGAATCATAGGTACAGCACAGAAAGAATTCACTCAGATATATCCTAAAGCAGGATGGGTAGAGCACGATGCCATGGAGATATGGGCTTCACAAAGTGCGGTACTCACTGAAGTACTGGCAAAAACCGGAGTACAAACTGAAGAGGTAGCAGCTGTCGGGATCACAAACCAGAGAGAAACTACAGTGGTATGGGATAAAAATACAGGTAAACCTATCTACAATGCAATAGTGTGGCAGTGCAGAAGAACAGCTGGTATATGTGATGAGCTAAAGACAAGAGATGGTCTAGAAGACTATGTAAAGAAAAATACAGGTCTTGTGTTAGATGCATATTTTTCGGGAACTAAGATAAAGTGGATACTGGATAATGTAGAGGGGGCCAGAGAAAAGGCTGACAGGGGAGAGCTACTCTTTGGAACGATAGATACATGGCTTATCTGGAAGCTGACAAACGGAAAGGTACATGTGACTGATCCTACCAATGCCTCAAGGACGATGCTCTATAATATAAGAGACCTCAAGTGGGATGAAAGAATGATGGAGGAGTTAGGTGTACCTGCATCTATGCTTCCTGAAGTAAAAAATTCCAGTGAAGTCTATGGAGAAGCTAACCTTGGAGGAGTAGGAGGTAAGGGTGGATTCAGAGTACCTATCTCAGGAATAGCAGGAGACCAGCAGGCTGCACTATTTGGTCAGGCATGCTTTAGTCCGGGAGAAGCAAAAAATACCTATGGAACAGGATGCTTTATGCTGATGAACACCGGAGAAAAGATGGTGGAGTCTAAAAATGGTCTGCTAACTACTATAGCTATAGGTCTTGACGGGAAGGTAGAGTATGCCCTTGAAGGAAGTATCTTTGTGGCAGGAGCAGCAGTACAGTGGCTGCGAGATGAGATGCAGCTCATAAACGATGCAGCAGATACAGAGTACTTTGCAAACAAGGTGAAAAATAATAATGGAGTATATATGGTGCCTGCTTTTGTAGGTCTTGGGTCACCATACTGGGATATGTATGCAAGGGGGACTATAGTAGGGCTCACAAGGGGAGCAAACAGAAACCATATAATAAGAGCAACTCTGGAATCTATAGCTTATCAGACAAAAGATGTGCTCAGTGCTATGGAGGATGATTCTGAGATAAAGCTACAGGCACTGAAGGTAGACGGAGGAGCAGTAAAGAACAACTTCCTGATGCAGTTTCAGGCAGATATACTGGGAACAAGGGTACTGAGACCTGAAATAACAGAAACAACAGCTCTGGGAGCGGCGTATCTTGCTGGACTGGCTGTGGGATTCTGGAAGAACAAGGAGGAGATCAGCAGGTCGTGGAAGCTGGATAATCAGTATAAACCTGTGATGGGAGATCCTGAAAGAAAAAAACTCTATAAGGGGTGGCAGAAAGCTGTAAGCAGATCAAAGGATTGGATAGAAAAATAGAGAATAGTTTTAGGGAGCCTCGGTTACAGAGGCTCTTTTTTATGGGAAACTATCAAAGGTGAATACAATGTGAGAAGAATAAGGACTTGTTGGGTAAAAAAATTGAAAATTGCCTGAAAATGGGCTATAATAGTTTTGAGTGCACAAAGTGTGAGAAAAGGGGTTATGCTCATGGAAAGGATTAAAGGAAAGTCCATATTTGAAGGTATAGTGATAGGTCAGCCTTATCTAAGAAGAAAAAAAATACTCAACATAAAAGAGTATAAAATAGATAAAAATGACGTAGAAAAAGAAATAAACAGATTTATAGTTGCCCTGGAAGAAACTAAAAGTGAGATCAGATTTTTGAAGAACTCTTTAAAGGGTAAGATAAATGATGATGAGCTAAAGATCCTTAAGGTACACCTTATGGTATTAGATGACCCGGTGTTACTGTCTGAAATCAATAGCGGGATTTCAAAAAAGTTTACTAATGCAGAAAAAGTAGTGGATACAGTGGTAGGAAACTACATAGAGATGTTTAGTAAATTAAAGGATCCTGTGTACAGACAAAGGGCTCTGGATATCAAGGATATCGGAGAGAAGCTGTTAAATCATCTTATGAGTGAAAACAGGGAATTAGAAGATCTGGACGGGAAGATACTTCTTGCTAAGGAAGTGTTTCCTTCTGAGCTGTTAAAAGCTCACCATCAAGGGATCGATCTAAAGGGAGTAGTAACGGAGTACGGAGGGAATACATCTCACGTAGCAATCCTTGCTAAAGCTCTGGAGATACCTACACTTATGGGAGTAAAGGGAATAAAACAGATGGATTGGGATGATACCATTATTTTAGATACCAGAAAGGAAAATTCCTGTGTAATAAAAAATCCAAGTTCTGAAGTTTTAGAGGGCTATATAGCTGAAAAGAACAGGATGAATGAATTAAATAAAGAGTATGAAAAGCTGAGAGAGCTTCCTGCAGAAACTAAGGACGGAGCTAAGGTAAACCTATATGTAAATGTAGGAGGTAACCTAGATCTCGGTGAAATCGGAAAGCAGTGTCCAGACGGTATAGGACTTCTAAGATCTGAATTCATCTATATAGATTCGGAGTTTTTTCCCAGTGAGGAAGCTCAGGTGGAGATATATGAAAGAGTCTATAACGAGATGGAGGGAGAGGGGACTAAATCCCTGACTATAAGAACCCTGGATATAGGGGCAGACAAGAACCTGCCATACTATGAGATGCCTGAAGAGGAAAATCCTTCACTGGGGCTTCGTGGTCTGAGATTTACTCTGGCTCATGAAAGTATCTTTAAGGATCAGTTAAGAGCTATACTAAGAGCAGCACACACAAAGAACATAAAGATAATGTACCCTATGGTGACCAATTTATGGGAACTAGAGGAAGCAGAAAGAATATTAACCGAAGTAAAGGATGACCTCAGAGGTGAGGGGACTCCATTTAAAGATGATATAGAGATCGGAATAATGGTAGAGGTGCCTTCGGTAGTTCTTCTAGCAGATATATTTGCCCAAAAAGTCGATTTCTTTAGTATAGGAACCAACGACCTGACTCAGTATATACTAGCTGCAGACAGACTCTCCAGTGAGGTAGCCCCACTATATGACGGCTATGATCCTGCAGTGCTAAGAGCTATAAATATGGTAGCTGAAGCTGCAGCAAGACATGGAAAGAAAGTAAGTATCTGTGGAGAGATGGGGGGAGAACCAATGGCTATAATGGCTCTTCTCAGCTTTGGTATAATGGATCTGAGCATGCTGTCAGCCTATGTACCAAGAGCTAAGAGTATCATCAGAAAATCCAACCTAGAAGAGATAAGAGGTATAAAGGAAAAAGTTCTTGCCTGCAGTGATGCAGCACAGGTAAAGGAAATATTAAAAGAGACGTTAAGGGGTAAGATATTATGAAAACAATAGAAGTTGAAATTAAAAATAAAGCTGGTCTACACGCAAGACCATCTTCACTGTTTGTTCAGACAGCCACAGAGTTTGATGCAGATATTATAGTAAAGTGTGATGATGAAGAGGTAAACGGAAAGAGTATAATGGGACTTATGCTCCTTGCGGCAGAACAGGGAAGAACACTGATATTAGAAGCTGACGGAGAAGACGAGGGAGATATGTTAGAGGCTCTGAAGGAACTAATAGAAGTAAAAAAGTTTAATGAAGAGTAAAGATATCCCTGAAATAATAAGAGCCAAAGAGATGGGCTTTTGTTTCGGAGTCAAGGGTGCTGTGGAACTCTCTGAAGAACTGTCTGAAACCAGAAAAGACTGTAAAATATATATGCTCGGAATGCTAGTGCATAATGAACATGTAATAGATAAGCTGAAAGCTCAGGGAGTGGAGATACTAGAAGAGGAAACCCTCATGGAAGATAGAGATAATCTTCAAGAGGGAGATGTGGTCATCGTAAGAGCCCACGGAACTATAAAACCTCTCTATGATAAACTTATAGAAAGAAGGGTTGAGATACACGATGCAGCCTGTATCTTTGTAAGTACGATCAGAAAAACTCTTATGGAAAAGGAAAAAGAGGGATATGAGATATTATTTTTAGGAGATATCAATCATCCAGAGGTAAAGGGAATAATATCTTTTGGTAAAAAAGTTCAGGTTATAAAAGATATTGATGCGCTGAAAGCCTTTGAAATCAATGGAAATAAGAGGTACGCTTTGCTTACTCAGACAACTTTAAATAAAAACCTTTTCCTTGAGGTAAAAAAATATATTGAAAGTACCTTTGATAATATAGATATATTTGATAAAATATGTGGTGCAACCTATGTAAGGCAGAAAGCGGTGGAGGAATTAGCTCATAAGGTAGATATTTTACTGGTAGTGGGTGGGAAAAATAGTTCCAATACAAAAAAGCTTTATGAAATATCTAAAAAGATAAATTTAAACACCTATCTTATTCAGGATGAAAAGACTCTAGATAGGAGCTGGCTGAATGGAGTGAAGAAGGTGGGAATAACTGCCGGAGCTTCAACACCAGAGGAAGTAATTGAAAAAATAGAAAATATAATAAGGGGGACAATTTAATGTCTGATATTACTAACACACATGATGAAATGGATTTTGAATCAATGCTAAACGATTACATGCCTCAAGAGGGAGCCACTGATAAAGAGGAAAAGGCTACAGGTATAATCTCACAGTTTGACAGAAACTATGCTTACCTTGATGTATCAAGCGCAAGAACTGCAGTAAGAGTAAGAGCTGAAGAGCTAAGCGGATACAATATTGGCGATGAGGTAGTGGTAGTATTAAAGGGAGAAACAAAGGACAATGATTTCATCATTGGTTCTAGACAAGAGATTGACAGAATTGAAAACCTAGAAAAGCTTGAAAAGGCATTTGAAGCTAAGGAAATTGTAAAGGGTAACATCGAGAAGAAGGTAAAGGGCGGATACATTGTAAAGGTAATGTTCCAGCAGGCTTTCCTTCCTAACTCACTATCTGAAATTCCTATGAACGATACGGCTAATCATGTAGGAGAAGAGATTGAAGTTATCGTAAAGGACATCAAGGATGACAGAAGAGGAAAAAAGATATTAGTATCTAGAAAAGATATCACTATAAAGGAAGAAACTGAGTTCTTCAGTAACCTAAATATCGGAGATATATTAGAAGTAACTGTAAGAAATATCATGGACTTTGGAATCTCTGTAAAGGCTGGAAAGTCAAATGGATTCCTTCATATCTCTGAGCTTTCTTGGGGTAAAGTTGAAAAGATATCTGACCACTACAAGTTAGGGGACAAGTTTAACGCTAAGATTATCTCTCTAGATAAGGACAAGAGATCTCTTAAGCTATCTGTAAAGCAGCTTTCAGAAAACCCTTGGTCAACTGTAGACACAAAGTACCCTGTGGACTCAGTAGTAGAGGGAAGAGTTACAAAGCTTGTAACTTTCGGAGCTTTTATTGAGCTAGAAGAGGGAGTAGAAGGTCTAGTTCACCTTTCTGATTTCACTTGGAACAAGAAAAAAGTAAATGTTTCTGACTATGTAAAAGTAGGAGATACTGTAAAAGTTAAGATTACAGAGCTAAACAAGGAAGGAAAGAAGCTTAAGTTTGGAATTAAGCAGTTATCTGAAAATCCTTGGGATTCAGCAGTTGAAAAGTATCAGGAAGGAACTGTTGTAAAGGGAAATATAGTAGAAGTTAAGCCATTTGGAATCTTCGTAGAGCTAGAAGCTGGAATCGATGCATTCGTTCACCAGTCAGACTTCTCATGGTCTAAGAACTCTCCTAAATTTAAATCTGGAGATGAAGTAGAGCTAAGAATCCTAAATATAGATACAGTTGAAAAGAAGATCAAGGGTGGAATCAAGCAGCTTACTAAGAGCCCTTGGGATACACTACTTGAAAACCACAAGGTAGGAGATACTGTAGAGAGAGCTATTACTAGTATCACTGACTTTGGACTGTTTGTAGAGATGGAAAAAGGTGTAGACGGAATGATCCATACTTCACAGGTTTCTAAGGAATTTGTAAAGGATCTTAAAGGTCAATTCGAAGTAGGACAGGAAGTAAGAGCACAGATCATCGAGATCGATTCTGAGAAGAAGAGAGTAAAACTTTCTATCAAAAAGGTAGAGATTGCTGATGAGGAAAGAGAAAACAGAGAGTTACTGGAGAAGTACGGAACTGTTGGAGACGACGTATAATTAAACTTTAAATAGGTAGCCGGTCTGAAAAGATCGGCTATTTTTATATAGGGAGCGATTGAAAAGATGACCAGAAAGAGAAGAGTGAAGTCAAAAAAAACTGAAAATAAAAGCAGTGAAAAAATAGTGATTGATGATAAGCAGATGAGAAGTCTGGTAAGTTTTGGACTGTTTCCATTAGCTTATGCTGTAGGTTTTATCCCTGAAATGGCTTATATTAAACAGATGTTGTTATTTGTAGTGGTAATGATAGCCGGAAATATAGGGATAATGAGAATACTGGATGGGAAAAGCCTTATTCTAGGAGTAGCAGGCTTATTTATCCTAGGAAGTGTATTAAATGTATTGTTTATAGGAACATCACAGATAGTTATTTTACTGGTGCTGGGAATAGTGTTTGCTATAAAATTGAAGAAGGTACTGGGAAAAGATAGTTGAATGTAATGGAAAAAGAGAGCGCTGCTCTCTTTTTTTTATACTTTAAGAGACTATAAAATTTATAATGATTTATTCATTTAATAGTCTATAAAAAGATAAACTATTAATGAATGAAACGCCTAATTAAGATGAGATACAAGATCTTTTGTTGCCAGATAGTGAATGATGACAAGTTTTAGCTAGAATTATTTTAGGAGATATTACCAGTAGCAGGAGAAAGCAGAGTATTTGAAAGTGTAAAGTAAACAAGTTAACCTCAGTCAAAACTGTTCGATATCAGGGTGTGAAATGCACAGTCATTGTGAAGAGTGTGAAAAAACATTATTTAAGCTTAAATTAACTTTTTGATGTGGGACATGTAAGATATAATTTGAGTATTAAAAAAATACAATAGAATTGGAAGGGGAACATATTTATGACTAAGAAAAAGATGATTATGGGTGGAGCACTGGCTCTTCTTTTGTTTGCAGCCTGCGGAAAAACTGATGTGACAGACACACAGGAGATGGCTAAGGGGAACAATGGATATGAAGGGATATATCACGGAGTATCTTGGAAGGGAGCTTCTAAGGGAACAACTTTAGAGGATACAGATCAGAAGATAGATACTTTTATAACTCTAGATGAAAACGGTATAATAACAGATGTAAAAATGGACTTCCTTGCTCTTAAGGGCGGAGAGTGGAAAGCCAGAAATAACTCGGAAGCAGAGGTAGCAATAGATTATACAGTTGATCCACAGGCGGCAGTAGCTGGAAGCAACTATGAAAAAGGTACTTCAATGTTTGATATAAAAACTAATGATATGATGAGTCTTTATGCACTTGGTGTAGATACAGACGGTACAGTAGCTGTGGCAGTGGTAGATGCAGTAATTCGTTATAAACTTGAGATGAAGTTAGAGCCTGGATTTGATTTTGATACAAAACTAGAGCAGGTAACTATAAATAATGAGCTTATTCCTACAGTGAGAACATCTGGAAGCGGACTGGTAAAGCCGGCAGACTGGAGTGAGTTAGAGGGAAGAGATCTGTATGACATCCACCCTTGGAACCATGTAATGAGTGATCGTGGAGTGCTAGAAGGGATAGATGAAACATCTACTGTAGGAGAGATGTTAGTAGCTCTGGGAGTAGAATTTAAAGACGGAGTACCGGTAGAGATGGCACCTGTTCACGGATTCCATTCAAATGGTGGATGGGAAGGTAACTATAAAGCTATAGCAGAATACCTAAAGGGTAAGGATGCTAAGGAAGTAACTTCTCTTATCGACTGGTCTGTATCTAAGTATGCTAATGGGATCAATGAAGGTAACTACTTTGGAGTAGACACACCAGCAGGAGCGACCAGAACAGCACAAAACTCTGTTGAGGGGATGGCTGGAGCTACAGTACGTCTTTCAAGAGAAAATACGTCGTACCAGGCAGCACTTGTACAAGCTGGAATTATTTCAGAGGATGAGGTTGTAAAGGGGCGTTTTTAATAATAAATCAATGTAAACAGCCGGCAGAAGCCGGCTGTTTTTTTATTTTCCTATGTCTATGAAAATAGTAATTGATGAAGGTGATAAAATCAACCTCTGGTGAGATATCATAATCAAAGATGGTTTTATAAAAAGATTATACTATCTCTTTTAGGTAGTGGTTTTTGAAAAAAATCTTAGACTATTAAAAAGGAATGGAAGTACATTTTTTTTAATAGTTATTAGAAAATATTTCTATTGAAGGGAATGATTTATTTGAATTTCATAAGATCAAAAAAATTTATAATACCACTGCTTATATTTTTTATAGGTATTCCTCTTCAGCTTGTTATCATATACAGGGTGGAAAAGAAAGCTATTCTTAAAGAGATAGATTCAGAACTATTGGAAGCAGCTACTAATATAAAGTATTACCTGGGTAAAGATTATGTGAGTAAAAAACTTAACGGTAGATCATACAACAAGGAGAGAGCTGTGGAGATATTTACAGATCTTCAGGAAAGAGCTGTAGAGCAAAATGTGGATTATCTGTATATCCTGGTAAAGAGTGAAGATGACATAGTATATGCAGCTTTAAGTGATTATAAGGAGGAGCTGGACGATTCTGAAAAAGCCTATTTCTGGTACTCTTTAACAGAGGCTGAAGATGATTCCTTTGACGAGACCTGGAGTGCTTTTGACAGAGAGGAACCTCTGTTTTTAAACTCTTCCGATGAATGGGACAGTTATAGGTCTGTCTATCTCACAGAAACAGCCCCAGACGGTACGAAGTATATAGCGGGAGCAGACGTAACTATAACGACTTTAAATGATAAGATTATGGAAAGGATTATGCGGATAATGAAGATGTTTTTGATTGCATTTCCTATCATAATCTCCTTTGCTCATATGGAGAGGGAGAATAAAATTATCGAGGGAGAGATGGAAAAGCTTTCAACGAAGGATACATTAACAGGAGTATACAACAGAAAACATGGACTAAAGATGTTTAAGGAGCTTTCTGAGAAGGGAATGGAAGCAGAGGTTTTTATAGTGGATATCCGGGGACTGAATAAAATCAATGCTGATCAGGGACTGACTACAGGGGACAGAATGATAAAAGCTTTTGCGGGAATTCTAAAAAAATCAGTAAGAAAATCAGATATTGTAATGAGGCTGGAAGGAGATAAGTTTATGGTAGTATTATCTGAATTCCCTGTGGAGTCTGAAGAAAATATGCTGGTAAACCTTCAGGGGAGCCTGAATAACTTTAATATGAACAATCCCACTAATTTATATATTCAGATAATTCACCTTTTTAAGAGTTATAAAAAAGGGGAAGTTGAGGGATTTATAGGGGGAATGCTTAAGGACCTCATAGCCAAGAAGAGGTACGTATCTGAAAAAGATATAGAGATGGTTCAGGAGATGTTTGAATCTATAGAAGAGGATCGTTTTGTAGTGCACTACCAGCCGAAGGTGAATATCCAGACGGAATCGATATCATATGAAGCTCTAATCAGGTGGGACCACCCTGAAAAGGGGCTAATCTATCCCGATTACTTTATACATGTGGCAGAAAGGTCTGTACTCATAAATAAACTGACTATATTTGTTTTAAATGAGTCTCTTAAGGCTGCAGGAAGGATGAATACCAAGATATCTGTGAATATCTCTCCGGCAGCTTTTGAGAGTGACCTTTTTATAAGTGAGGTGAAGGAGATCCTTGGGAAATCAAAGTATAATAATCTTTTAACCTTCGAGATAACAGAAGGGGTAGCTATAGATGATGTTCAGAACACTCTAGAAAAGATTAAGATACTTACAGAGTACGGAGTAGTGTTTTCGATAGATGACTTTGGTACTGGTTATTCATCTCTGGGATATCTGGAAAAGCTACCTGTAAGAGAAGTGAAGATAGATAAAACATTTACCGATAACCTTAAATTGAAAACAATAAACCCCATGATTGTAAGGTTTATCTGTGAGCTTGGGAAGGTAATGGAATTTGATGTGGTTATTGAGGGAGTAGAGAGAGAGGAACAGATATGGGAATTGATGAAGCTTGGAGGGAGCTCATTTCAGGGGTACTTTTTCGACAGGGGTCATCCTATAGATGTTACTATTAAAAACAGGAAGATGTGTCTGGAAAAGGTTAAGATATTTAAGGAGCCGGTAGGAAGCTGATGCAGATAGTTGTTAAAAAAGATGAAAGAGCAGACGGGTTTTTACTTGTATGCTCTTTCTTTTTTTAGAGGGTATCCTTTATGACTGTCATTCTATAAACAGAGTAGTACACAGAGTCTATGCAGAAATGATTTTTAATCTCTCCCTCTATTTCAAAACCAAATTTTTTATAGAGATTCACTGCACTTAAGTTGTCTGTCCTAACCTCTAACTCTAATTTTGTAAGGTGTTTATTTGAATGAAAGTAGTCAAGAGCTGCCTTTAAAAGCAGTTGTCCCCCTCCCATTCCCCAGTAATCTTTAAGGATATTCATCCCCAGGGATATCCTGTGGGAAAACCTTTTTCTGTTTTCGTTGTGTAAACCAAGCATTCCTATGACTTTATTGCTGCAAAGACAGATGAAGAACTCATTGTCTGTGAGAGCAGAAGATTCTAAGAACTCTCTGAAAATTTCTACAGGAACTCTTTTTAACCTTTCGCTGGAATCACATGCAAGGAAGTCTGTCTCATCGGAGCACTGTAAAAGGACATGGTATATCTCCTCAACTCTTTTTAAATCTACTTTTTCCACTGCGACCTTTTTCATAAAACCTCCTTCTGAAATAAATTTATTAAAGATATTAGTTCAGGAGTGGCGTGGAGTCAATAGAGGCAAGGTAAAAAAAATGATCTATAGGAAGTTAAAAGGTATTTAGGTACTCTTTTTTATGCCTTTTAAAATATTAGTATTCAAGGTATAATATGAAAAGAATAACAGGAATGATATTCTCAGTTATTAAATTTTAAGACCTGTATGGGTCTTTTTTTATACTTTAAGAAACTATAAAAATTTAATGTATAAAGTACCGAGTCGAATGAGGCAAAGCCTCTTTTCTTGTAGCAATTAAGAATTATTTTGAAAACAAATGGAGTGTGAGAAATGTGGTAAGAAAAATAAAGAAAAGCAACCCCTTGAAAAGAAGGTATTTTGGGGAACTTTTAAGTGAAAAAGAGATAAAGGCACATTCGATAAAAAGCAGCTTCGGAACGCAGGATCTGGAAGAGATCTATCAAAAAGAACTTGCAGGACACATAGTTAATTCTTTTATAAAGTGGAGTTCTGAGCTTGATATACCAGAGGAAAAGATTCAAAATTTAAGTATCATTAAAGCTTACGGAGAAAAGTATTGGGCAAGATACTACTCTGAAAATGAAATGTGGCAGTTCAGAACTGCTATGGGAAGCCTTCCTATAGATATTATAGACTGTTTAGTGCTGCAGGAGCTTTGCCACTACCACATTGCGGATGGTGGAGAGGAGTTTCAGGCACTGGTATTAAAACATATGCCCGACTACCACGATAAACTCAAAAAATTAGAAGAGGTCGAAGGATTAGGGGAAGAGTGGCTTACAAATAAATAAACTTTATCAAAAAGACGTTTCAGATGAGGCGTCTTTTCTTTGTTTCTCCCTTAGATAAAAGAAAGAAAAGTAATTCTTTACCAAAAAATAAGGGAATTGAAAAAAAGCTTTATTTATGATAGAATACTGAGTGAAACTATAGAATGGGACAGACTGTTTTTGGAGGTAAATATGTTAGTGAAAGGACTACTGATGATCCTGGTGGGATCACTCATCGGATGGATAACAAACTACTTTGCAATAAAGATGCTTTTTAGACCACACAACGAGGTAAATATTCTGGGATTTAAGATACAGGGGCTGATACCTAAAAGAAGAAATGAGATGGCTGAAAGTATAGCAGAAACAATAGATGCAGAGCTTATAAATATGAAGGATATAACCGGAACTCTAGACTCTATAGAGATAGAGGATGAGATAGATAAGATAGTTGACGTAGTGGTAGAGGATAAACTAAAGAAGGAACTCCTTGCTAAGATCCCTATGGCAGCTATGTTTATAAATGACTCTATTATGAATAAGGTAAAGGTCGTAGTAAAGGATGCTATCGAGGAAAATAAGGGAGAGTTTGTAGGAATTGTCCTGAAAAAGCTGGAAGAAACTGTAGACGTAAAGGCTATGGTAGTGGAGAAGATAGAAGGGTTCTCACTGGACTATATGGAAGATCTTACTTTTAAGATAGCTAAAAACGAATTAAAACATATAGAGATAGTAGGAGCAGTACTTGGAGCTGTTATCGGGGCAGCACAATTTGGAATTAGCTATTTCTTATAATAAGAGGCGGTAGATGCAAAATATGGATAGAATGCTGTCAGCAAATGAATTTCAGGGGGAGAAGGATGTACAAAAAAGCCTGAGACCCAGGAAGTTTGAAGACTATATAGGGCAGAGCAGCCTGAAGCAAAAAATGTCAATATTTATAGAAGCAGCAAAAAGAAGAGAAGAATCTGTAGATCATATCTTGCTATACGGACCTCCGGGGCTTGGAAAGACTACTCTTGCAGGGGTAATAGCCACTGAGATGGGAGTAAACCTAAAGATCACATCGGGACCAGTCTTAGACAAGGCAGGGGACCTGGCTGCGATCTTAACATCGCTCGAGGAAAATGATATCCTCTTCATAGATGAGATCCACAGACTGAATACTTCGGTGGAGGAGATACTATATCCCGCTATGGAAGATAAGGAACTGGACATCATAATAGGTAAGGGACCTTCAGCAAGATCTATAAGAATAGAGCTACCGGAATTCACCCTCATAGGAGCCACAACAAGAGCCGGACTACTGAGCTCACCTCTTCGTGACAGATTTGGTGTGGTCCACAGGATGGATTACTATGATGAAAGAGAACTCATGGATATAATTCTAAGAGGTGGCAGGATCCTCGGGGTAGAGGTAAAGGAAGAGGGAGCAAAGGAGATAGCTCTCAGAAGCAGAGGGACTCCCAGAATAGCCAATAGATTTTTAAAGCGTGTAAGAGACTATGCAGAGATAAGAGGAGACGGGATAGTGAACAAAAAACTGTCTGTGGAAGCGCTCAGTCTGCTGGGTGTAGATTCCTATGGCTTGGACGAACTGGACAGAGAGATACTGAACTCACTCATAGAAAATTATGGGGGAGGACCAGTGGGAATAGAGACTCTTTCACTGATGCTGGGAGAGGACAGAAAGACCCTGGAAGAGGTATATGAACCCTACCTGGTAAAGATCGGATTTTTAAAAAGAACCCATAGAGGGCGTGTAGTGACGGAAAAAGCTTATAAACACCTGGAAACAGAAGGAGAAAAATAGGGATGAAGATAAGTACAAGAATCAGATACGGGCTAAGAGCCTTGGTATACATAGCGGAACAGAACAGAACACAGAATAAACTGGTAAGAATAAAAGAGATATCAGAGGATCAAAATATATCTGTACAATACCTTGAGCAAATCCTTTATAAGCTGAAAAAGGAAAATATAATCGAGGGTAAGAGAGGACCTAACGGTGGTTATAAGCTGGTGGGAGAACCTAAGGAGATAAGTGTTTACAGACTGTATGAAATACTGGATTCGGAAGTACGTGTGGTAGACTGTAACGAAAACTCAGAAAACAAAACTTGTGTGGATGAGCAGTGCAGAACAGCATGCCTATGGAGTAAGTTAGACAACGCCCTTACAGAGATACTTACAGGAACAACTCTTGAAGATCTTATGAAAAATAAAGAAATGATATAGGAGATATAGTGTGATCAGTGTTTTTGTAGAAAAAGAAAATATAAATGGCGATATTATAGAGATAAGAGAAAAGCAGGATATAAACCATCTGAAAAACTCCTTCAGAATGAAGGTAGGAGATAAGCTTCGTGTGGTAGATGGGGAGTTTGAATACATCTGTAAAATAACAGAGGTAGAAAAAAAGAGCATCTTAGCTGAGATAGAGGAAAAAACTGAGGACAGGTACTCCACAGAGACAGAGGTGGATATCGCTCAGGGGCTTCTTAAAAATGATAAGATGGATCTCACTATTCAAAAGCTTACTGAGATAGGAATCAACAGAATAATTCCTATGGTAACTGAAAGAACAGTGGTAAAGGTAAAGGAAAAAAAATCCAAGTGGGATGTGGTATCAAGAGAAGCCCTTAAGCAGTGCCAGGGTGTAAAACTTGTGGATATCACAACACCGGAAAGATTAAAAGATATAGATTATGGAAGATATGATTTGGTACTACTACCTTATGAATGCGCTGAAGGAACAAGGATTACAGATATTTTAAGAGGGTGTGAGACAAAACCTGAGAAAGTACTGTATCTCATAGGTCCAGAGGGTGGATTTGCTGAAAAAGAGGTAGAGTTTTTAATGGAAAAGGGTGTTAAAGTAGTAAGCCTGGGAAGAAGAATCCTAAGAGCTGAAACAGCAGCCATAGTAGCAGGAGGAATCTTAATAAATGAACTCGGTTAAAAGAGTGGCATTTTACACCCTAGGGTGTAAGGTAAACCAATATGAGACAGAAAGTATAAAAAAACAATTAACAGACATGGGATATGAGGAAGTTGACTTTACTGAAGCAGCGGAACTATATATTGTAAACTCATGTACTGTAACAAGTATAGCTGACAGGAAGACAAGAAATATCCTGAGAAGAGCAAAGAAAAGCAATGAAAATGCTCTGGTAATAGCAACCGGTTGTTATGCTCAGACCAATGCAGGGGACCTTGAGGAGATAGAAGAGATAGACTATGTAATAGGAAACTCAGATAAGGGAGCTATCCTTAACCTTGTGAAGACAATAGAGGACGGGGGAGATGTAGCCAGAACTCTGCACAGAAATATCTTTGATGCCAATGAATATGAGGAGCTTGAATTCTCTACATTAAGAGAGATGACAAGAGCCTACATAAAGATCCAGGACGGGTGTAATAACTTCTGTTCATACTGCAAGATTCCTTTTGCAAGGGGAAAGAGCAGATCAAGAAGAATAGAAAGTGTAGTGGAAGAAAGCAGAAAACTTGCTGCAGAAGGATTTAAAGAGTTAATCATAATAGGAATAAACTTAGGAGCTTACGGGGAAGACCTGGATGAGGGGATGAACTTTGAAGACCTGTTAAGAGAGATATCTAAGGTAGACGGAATCGAAAGAATAAGAATAGGTTCTATGTACCCTGATAAGATAACAGATGAGTTTATAGAGCAGATGAGGTCCAATGTAAAACTTATGCCGCACCTGCATATATCTCTACAGTCTTGCGATGACAAGGTACTTGCCGGAATGAAGAGAAACTATGACAGCTCTGTAATAAGAGACAGGCTGCTAAAGCTAAAGGCTGCAGTGCCTGAGATGGAGTATACAGCAGATGTAATAGTAGGCTTTCCCGGAGAAGACGTGGAAGGATTTAAAAATACATGTGATGTAATAGAGGAGATAGGTTTTTCAGATCTTCATATATTCCAGTATTCAGACAGAGAAAATACTGTGGCAAGCAAACTCCCTGGGAAGGTATCACCTTCAGTGAAAAAGGAGAGAGCTAAAGCCCTGGAAGAGGTAGAATTAAAGATGTTTGAAACCAACACCAAGACTTATATAGGGGAAACAGTAAAGGTCCTTGTGGAGGAATCAAAGCACGGAAAGTCCTATGGATATACAGAAAACTATCTGAGAACAGAGATAGCGGACTATGTGGGACAGGCCAATGAGATAATTGAAGTAGAAATAAACCAGTTGAAAAAGGGGATGCTTTCAGGTGTTAAAAAATAGAGGAAAAAGAAGGAATAAACTTAAATTTTTAATGTTTGTATTAACAACTATAGTAGTATTGTCTGTGGTTCTTATACTGAATATGGGTAAGAGAAACTTAGGGGAATCAGAGGACTGGGATAAATATATGGTTATCGGCAGGGACAATGTATTTGTAGTTTACGGAGAAAAACTGGCTCTTCAGATACCTTTTGAAATAAGTATGAATAAGGATAAGTCTTTAGGGGATATAGTTAAAACTAAAAACTACGAGGAAGTTGTGAGAAGCCTGAATGAGATTTTGCCGGAAAAGGTGGAAAACTATAAGGTAGTAAGCAGAGGGAAGGTAGATGTAGAAGCTAAAAGCATGAAGCAGATACCGGAAATCTCGATGGAAGATAAAAGATATGTACTGACCTCCAGTCTTAATAGCATGTTCTTAGAGTTATACTATGAAAGTGCTGAGAGTGAAGGAAGTAAAAATATAATCTTAGATGTATTAAATGCCAATGGTAGAAGTGGTTATGCAAGAGAAGCAGGGGAAAAGCTTGTTAAGGCCTTTTCTTTAAAGTATAATGCAGCTAACTTTGATACATTCGAGCAGTACAGCTATATCCAGAATAAAGATCTAAGTGAGGAAAAATTAAAGGATATAGTAATGGAACTTGATGAAAAATACTTTAAGATAAAAAAGGAAGGATCTCTTCCTACACTTGCTAATGCTATAGTGGTACTTGGAAGAGAGCAGGAAAATCTTCTGGCAATCAATGTATACGCAAGTGCAGATACAGCTAAGAAAACAGCAAACCAGCTGGAGAGAATCGGATATAAGAGTGTAAGTGGAAAGCAATCTAAAAGTGATATAGACAACAGCTTTGTTGAGTATCATAAGGATGACTACTATACTGCTTATAAGCTGGCTGAAAGACTGGGAATAAAGCACATGGTAGAAAATAAAGACCTGAAGGAAGAGATAAACATATTCATAAAGTAGAGTGCAGGGGGAATTATGGCAGAGAAACTGGATATCGTAGTAGATGCAATCGATGGAAAAAAGGGAAAAGATATTCTTGCTTTGGATTTTGAAGGAAGCAGCTCTGTCTGTGACTATACGGTGATATGTACTGGAAGTTCTAATAGGAACATCCAGGCTATCGCAGATGGGATAAATGAAAAATTAGGTGAAAACGGAATGAAAAGACTCTCTATAGAGGGTTATGATGAGGGAAAGTGGATACTTATAGATTGTGGAGATATATTGGTAAATATTTTTGACAGGACTACCAGAGAGGAATACAGACTGGAAGTGCTGTGGAACGATGCTAAAGAAGTGTTAAGGAAGTAGTTATGTTTGAAATAATATCCTTCATATTAGTATTTATAGAAAAAAGTATCTCATTTGACTATCCCTATAATTTTATTGCAATCCCCTACCTGACCTATCTTGTCTATAAGAAGGGAGTAGAGGCTTTTTGGAGTGTTATACTACTGGCATTTTTAGTATCTGTCAACAGTATTACCTTTTCAGAAGCTATTCTTGCAGGAACCTTTTATTATGTAGTGTTTTATATGCTCTCAACCTTTATGGCGTATGAAAAAATTAATATTATCTTTATAACCTTAATACAGGTAGTGACCTACACAGGTATGATATACTATAAAACAGGTATATTTGAATTGCTATCTCTTGGAAAACTATTACTGGCTTATACCATATTTAATTATTTATATATGGATAATGGAGAAAAGTTGTTTGGAGTTAAATAATGAAAAAAAAATTAGGTATTAAGTTAGGCGGAGAGACAGAAAACAGAACTTTAATATTCCAGGTAATCGTAGTGGTTATATTCGCCCTTTTAACTACCAGACTTTTTTATCTTCAGGTATTAAAGGGAGAGGAATACAGAGAGCGTTCAAATAATAACAGAGTAAAACTGAAAAGAGTGGAGGCACCAAGGGGAAAGATTTTTGATTCTCATGGAAGACTGCTGGCCACTAATGAAGCAGGATACAGACTTCTTTATTTAAAGGAGAGAAAATATACGGAAAAGGAGCTGGGAGAGATATCACAGCTGCTGGATCTAACAGAGGAATCAGTGGAGAGAAGGATAAAATTTGGAGAAATATTTCCATATACCAGGGAAAATATCCTTGTGGATGACCTGGATGAAAAGGAAGCTCACAGGATAATGGAAAAGTTATCTGACTATCCATACCTTCAGGTACAGCCCTATGCTAAAAGGGAGTATCTTCACGACAAACTAGCTTCTCATGTACTGGGATATGTAAAAAAAATCTCATCTGAGGAATATGATGAACTAAAGGACCTGGGGTATACTCAGAGGGACACTGTGGGAAAAAACGGAGTGGAAAAGCAGTATGACTACGACCTGCAGGGGAAACCCGGATATAAGTATATAGAGGTAAATGCTCTGAACAGAATTGTGAAGGAGCTAAACCAAAGAGCACCAACCCCGGGAAAAGATATGTATCTAACAATTGACTCCAGACTTCAAGAGCATATGGAAAACTATTTCGAAGAAAAAGGACTACAGGGAAGTTTTGTAGCAATTAACCCTAAAAACGGAGAGATAATCTCTCTCGTGAGCTACCCGACTTATTCCCTGAATATGTTTACTTCAAGGTTTACTTCTGAAGAGTGGAACTCGATTATGAATGATAAAAGAAAGCCCCTTAGGAACAGAGCAATAGCAGGCGAATATCCTCCTGGTTCGATATTTAAGCCGATACTATCTATGGCTCTTCTTGAAAACGGACTAGACCCAGAAAGAAAATATCTTGATCCAGGTTTCTACCAGATTGGAAAATGGAAGTGGAGACCCTGGAAAAGAGGGGGACATGGTTACGTAGATTTTGAAAAAGCCATAACTGAATCAGCAAACCCTTATTTTTACAGATTAGGAGATGAGCTGGGAAATACAAAGATGATAAAAACAGCTGCTGATTTTGGAATGGGTGAAAGAACCGGAATAGATACACCAGGAGAGAGAAGCGGAAGACTGCCGGATCCAGACTGGAAGAGGAAAAATATGAAGGAGCCGTGGTACAGAGGTGATACTATAAACCTTTCTATAGGTCAGGGATACCTCACAGTAACACCACTTCAGATGGCTTATGCCTATAGTATCCTTGCAAACAAGGGTGTAGCTTATAGGCCGCACCTTGTAAGATCACTACAGGGGAAGAATGAAACGATAGTAACAAAGATTGAGAAAGCAAAGGAACTTGATTATCCTAAATCATATTACAACCTTTTGACAAAAGCCATGGTAAATGTGGTAGATGCAGGAAATGGAACTGCAAAAGTACTCAGAACAGAGGGAGTATCTATAGCAGCTAAATCAGGATCGGCACAGAACTCACAATTTGAAAAAACCCATGCGTGGATAGCAGGATACTTTCCGGCAGAGAAACCGGAAGTTGTCTTTGTAGCCTTTGCAGAGGGTGGAGGAGGAGGAGGTTCTGTAGCAGGAGCCGCCGCCAAAGCTTTTGTTGACAAGTACTTGGAATTAAAAGGAAATAATCACTTTAACTAGAAAAACTTATTATTAAATGTGAAAAATTTTAGGGTTTTTTTAGGGTAGCCTTAAGGTCTTTTATAGACGGAGGAAAGAAAATGAGTATAAAACATCAGGAAAAGGAGATCAAAAAAAGATTTCCTTGGTACAGAGCTAAAAAGAAACCTGCAACTGAAGCTGAAACTGAAGTAAAGGAAGAAGTGAAAGTAGCGGCAGTAGAAAAAACAGTAGTAGAAAAAGAAGTGCAGACCGATACAGCGGCAGCACCCAAGATGGAAGTAAGAGGAGAGGGGAAACCTGCTCCTAAAAAGAAGGTTAAGGAAGCAGATAAGGCTGAAAAAGCTAAAAAAGAGGAGAAGATGTATGTAATTCCTCTAGGTGGTCTAGACGAGATAGGTAAAAATATGACTCTTTTCCAATACAGAGATGAAATCATCATTGTAGATGCAGGTATGGCATTCCCAGATGATGAGCTGTTAGGAATAGATATTGTTTTACCAGATTACTCATATGTAGAAAGCAATAAGGAAAAGATAAAGGGTGTATTTATCACTCACGGTCACGAAGATCACATCGGAGGTCTTCCATACCTATACAGTAAGATAGATACTAATATCACAACTTATGGTGGTAGACTGGGACTGGCTCTGGCTAAGTCAAAGTTTGAGGAACCAGGTCTTGGAAGAAAGACTCCTAAGATGAAGGAGATAAAGGGTAGAAGCAGAATCAAATCTGGTAAATACTTCACTGTGGAATTCATCAAGGTAACTCACTCAACAGCAGACTGTTATGCACTGGCTATAACAACTCCAGCAGGAACTATCCTTCATACAGGTGACTTTAAGATGGACCTTACACCAGTAGACGGTGTGGGAGTGGACTTCTTAAGACTGGCTCAGCTGGGAGAAAGCGGAGTAGACCTTCTAATGTCTGACTCTACAAACTCTGAAGTGGAAGGGTATACTCCATCTGAAAAGAGTGTAGGAGAAGCACTAAAGGTAGAGTTTGGAAAAGCTAAGGGAAGAATAATAACTGCAGCTTTTGCGTCACACATCCATAGATTACAGCAGATAATAGACGTATCTCATCAGAATAAAAGAAAGATCGCCATAGACGGAAGAAGTATGGTTAAGGTATTTGATATCGCTTCTAAACTGGGATATCTGAAGGTGCCAAAAGATATAATGGTATCTCTGGCTCAGATAGAAAAGCTACCTGATAACAAAGCAGTAATACTGTGTACAGGAACACAGGGAGAGCCAATGGCTGCCCTGTCAAGAATAGCAAAGAAGATCCATAAGCACATAAAGATAAGAAAGGGAGACACTGTAATCATATCAGCGACTCCAATTCCAGGAAATGAAAGAGCAGTATACAACAATATCAACAACTTACTAAAGCACGAAGCAGATGTAGTATTCAAAAAGATAGCTGGTATCCACGTATCTGGTCACGCAAGTAAGGATGAGCAAAAGCTAATGCTTAATCTTGTAAAACCTAAGCACTTTATGCCTGTACACGGGGAATATAAGATGCTGAAGGAACACAAGGAAACTGCTATGGAAACAGGAGTACCTGAAAAGAATATCATCATAGCAAGCAATGGTAATAAGATAGAAATAAGTAAGTCTAAAGCAAGGATAGCAGGAAAGGTAAACTCTGGAATAGTACTAGTAGATGGTCTGGGAGTGGGAGATATAGGTAATATCGTACTACGTGACAGACAACAGCTGGCTCAGGACGGAGTAGTAACTGTAGTAATGACTATCTCTAAGGAAACAGGAGCAATATTAGCAGGTCCGGATATCGTAACAAGAGGATTTGTATATTCAAGAGACTCTGAAAGAATGATAAATGAAGCAGCAAGCGCAATAAGAGTAAAGCTGAAAACTCTTGAAGAGAAGAATATAACTGAATGGGCAGCACTTAAAACTGCAGCTAAAGATGTAGCATCTAAGCATTTCTACGATAAGTTAAAGAGAAATCCGGTAATTTTACCGATAATTATGGAAGTATAAAAGGAGAAATAAATTAATGAAATTAACAAGTAAGCAAAGAGCATTTTTAAGAAAAGAAGCACACTCTATGGACGCTATGGTAAGAATAGGTAAGGACGGACTAACTGAAAATGTAGTAAAGAGTCTTTTAGATGCCATCGATTCAAGAGAATTAATAAAGGTAAAGATCCTTCAGAACTCTGAAGTAGAAAAAAGAGAAGTAGCTGATGAACTGGCTTTAAGAAGTGGATGTGAATTAGTAGCAATAATCGGAAGAACTCTTATCTTCTTTAAGGAAAATGAGGACAAGCCAGTAATTTCACATGAGCTGAGAAGAATATAACATATTTAACGGGGGATAAGTATGAAAGCAGGAATACTTTTTGGGAACAGAATAGCAGACGTTGTTTTCATAGCGTGGTTTATAGCACAGTTTTATAAGCTGCTAAGCTGTGTTGTGCTAGAGAAGAGGCTTGATATAAGAAGGATGTGGGGAACTGGGGGAATGCCAAGTTCACACTCTTCAACTGTGACATCACTTGCTGCAGCAGTGGCAATAGTAGAGGGTGAAAAAAGTACTATGTTTGCTATAGCCCTTATATTTTCCGGAGTGGTAATGTATGATGCTGCGGGAATAAGAAGAGCTGCTGGTAAACAGGCAGGAGTATTAAATAAAATAGTAGAAAGATTAGCACATAAGATAGAAGAAAAAATACATGATGAAAACCTTAAAGAACTTCTGGGGCACACTCCCTTTGAAGTTCTTATAGGTGCTATATTGGGAATAGTGGTAGCATTTCTAATGAAAGGCTATCTTCTGGCTTAGGAGTAGATGAGATGAACATAAAAGAAATGGATATAAAATATCTAGAAAAGGAAGCTGAAGAGATAAGGCAAAGACTTATAGATGTAGTAAGCTCAAATGGTGGTCATCTTGCTCCTAATCTTGGTGTAGTGGAGCTAACACTAGCTCTTCATAAGGTCTTTGACTCCCCTAAGGATAAGATAATCTTTGACGTGGGGCATCAGTCCTATGTACACAAGTTACTTACCGGGAGGAATGGGAGTTTTGATACTCTCAGAAGGCTAAATGGTATAGGACCATTTATGGATCCTAAGGAAAGTGAGCACGACCCTTTTATCACCGGACACGCAGGAAGCGGTCTGTCTGCAGCTTGCGGACTGGCAGTGGGTAACCCTCACAGTAAAGTGATAGGAGTAATAGGAGATGCATCGATCTCCAACGGCCATTCTCTGGAAGCCCTGAATAATATGGGTAGCAACATAAGTAATTTAATAGTAATATTAAATGACAATGAGATGTCTATTGGTGAAAATGTCGGGTCTCTATCAAAATTCTTTAGTAGACTCATGGTCACAAAAACCTATATGAATATTAAGGATGAGATAAACAATGTAATAAAAAGAGGAAAACTGGGAAATAAGCTGGCTGAAGTATTAAAAAGAGCCGAGCATTCGGTGAAACATTTCCTGGCTCCCCTCAGTATTTCAGAGGATCTGGGATTTAAATATTTTGGTGTAATAGACGGACACAATCTGGAGGAGCTCATAGAGATCTTTGAAAGGGCTAAGACTCTTGAGGGACCGATATTTGTTCATATAAAAACCAATAAGGGTAAGGGATATGCTTACGCTGAAGAGAATCAGGAAAAGTTTCACGGGATATCTCCCTTTGACAGCAGTACCGGTAAGGCGAAAGCCAGTGGTGCCAGCTACTCCAAGGTATTTGGAGATAAGTTTTATGAGATATCCAAAAGAGATAAGAAAGTAACAGCTATCTCAGCAGGGATGGTAAAGGGAACCGGCTTAAGCAAAACTTTTGAAGAGTTCCCAGAAAGAACATATGATGTGGGGATAGCTGAAGGACATGCAGTAACCTTTGCAGGAGGTATGGCTATATCAGGGCTGAAACCCTATGTGGCAATCTATTCTACCTTTATGCAAAGAGCCTATGGACAGCTGATCCACGATATATCTCTGCAGAACCTTCCAGTAAGATTTATAGTGGACAGGGCAGGGATAGTAGGCGCTGACGGGAAAACCCATCAGGGTATCTACGATATAGGATTTTTTACAGGAATACCAAACTTCACTGTGGTAGCTCCAACAACCTGCAGGGAACTGGAGGAGATATTAGAGCATTCATCAGGGGATATAAAGGGACCTCTTGTAATAAGAATCCCAAGAGCATCCTGTTTTGATCTCGTTGGGGACAAACCGCTGGAGTATGGAGTATGGAAGAAACTATATAGTGAAAAAAGAGGAAAAAACCTCTTTATAGCAACTGGTAGTATGTTGGAGGAGATTGTAAACATTAAATCTGAACTTGAAGAAAAAGGTTTAGAGGCTGATATCGTAAGTGCAGCTTTTATCTCACCAATGGATACCAATTTTCTATTGGAGGAAGCAGTAGAGTATGAAAATATATTTGTTCTGGAGGAAGGATATAATAAGAGCTCCTTTGGGACATCGATACTTGAATTTTTTAATGACAAAGGGATTTTGAAAAAAATTCACAGGATTTCGCTGGAAACTGGAAGGATCCCTCACGGAGAAAGAGGGGAACTTATGGAATTGTATGGCCTAAGAGGCAGCAGTCTTGTCAAGCGAATAGAAGGGTGTTTGAATGCATAAAAGAAATGATAAGGTAAGGGTGTTTTTAGATGAACTTCTAAAGCATCCTCTGGTAACCCAATTAGAACTAGTGGATGATCAGGGAGTCAAGGTATCAACACATACCTATGACGTACTTGAAGTTACGGCAAATGAAATTACCCGTGACTTTGGTAGCCTGAGAAGAGCTGCAAGTAAGATCGATTTTTTTGCAATTCTTATAGGAATAATAGTCCACGACCTCAGCAAGGGGAGCATCAGGATAAATGGAGAGGTGATGTCACACTCTCAGATGATGCTAAAAAGACCAGAGTATATAACCAAAGAGACAGAGACAATAATAGAAGAAACGGAAAAAGCTACAGGTCTGAAGATCAAGGCTGATATAGTAAAAAACATATGCCATATCGTACTTTCACACCATGGAAGATGGGGGAAGGTAAGACCTAGTACAAGGGAAGCTACCATTGTGCATAAGGCAGATGTATATTCAGCAAAGTATCACAGAATCAATCCCATAGGAGCAGATGATATCCTTAATCTCATGATTGAGGGTCTTAATATGGATGAAATAGCTGTAAAGTTTGACTGCACTCCCGGAATCATAAAGGACAGACTGAAAAGGTCTAAGCAGGAAATGGTACTGAAAAATAACAAGCAGCTACTGGCTTACTATAAGAAAAATAACAGAATTGCCATAGGTGATGACTTCTTTACTCAGAGAATAAAGGAGACAGCTCTGCTTATAAAGGCAGTGGAAAAAAAGGGATTCATAAAACTGATTAAGGAAAGTCCTCTTATCAATACTCTGGATGACAGAAGAATCTTTCAAAAATAATGAATTGTAATTAAGGAGTTTCTATGAAGGAAAGACTGGATGTACTATTGGTACAAAAAGGATTTTTTCCCACAAGGGAAAAAGCAAAAAGAGCTGTTATGGCAGGTCTTGTAATAGTAAATGAACAAAAGATAGAAAAAGCGGGGACTCAGATAAAGATAGATGAGGAACCTAATATAAGAATAAAGGGGCAGATAATGCCCTATGCAAGTAGAGGCGGTCTGAAATTAGAAAAAGCTATAAAGGAATTTGGGCTGAAGTTTGAAGGCAAAAAAGTTCTGGATGTGGGATCTTCCACAGGTGGATTCACAGACTGTTCACTACAGCATGGTGCTGAATACGTATACGCTGTAGATGTTGGTACTAATCAGCTGGACTGGAAGCTGCGTAACGATGAAAGAGTATTATCTCTTGAAAATATGCATATAAAGAATCTGACATTAGAGGATTTACAGGAAAATAAAGTAGATTATATAGTGATGGACGTTTCGTTTATTTCTATAACGAAGGTACTTGAGCATCTGGTGAAGTTTATGAAGCCGGAAGCTAAAATAATGGCTCTTATCAAACCACAATTTGAGGTGGGAAGAGAGAATATTGAAAAGGGTGGAATCGTAAAAAATCTTTCTAAGCATAAGATGGCTATAGAAAATGTAGTAGCTAATGCAAATAAGAATGGATTACACCTTGAAAGATTAGATTATTCTCCAATAACAGGTGGAAAAGGAAATGTTGAATACATTTCTCTGTTATCTCTTGAAGGTGGAAATAATGAAATAAATATAGATGAAATTATCGAAGAGGGCAAGACATTAAAAAACTAGGGGGTATTTTATGAAGCGGCTTACCAGGGTTAAGATAATTGCAGTGATACTATCGATAGTGGTTTTTAGTTTTGTCTATGCCAGCTCGAAAACCGATCAGAATCAGGAAACGGCTAAGAGAGGATTCCTAGCCAACTTAGCTGAACTGAAGGAACTTTCAGATGTGATGGATATAATTGTTGAAAATCACGTAGGAGATGAGGAAGAGCTCCCTGAAAAGAAGGACCTTATGCAGGGTGCATTAAAGGGCATGATAGATTCCTTAGGAGATCCATATTCAGTTTACTTTAGTAAAGAGGAGATGGAAAGCTTTAAGGAGGATATACAGGGAAAATATGCAGGTGTGGGAATGGTAATCCAGAAAAAGGTAGATGAACCTCTAGTGGTTGTATCACCAATTGAGGACACCCCGGCCTTTGATGCAGGAATAAAACCTAAGGATAAGATAATCAGTATCGACGGGGAATCTACTTATAAGATGACCAGTAATGAAGCTGTAAACCTCCTTAAAGGTGAACCTGGAACAGAGGTAACTGTAACTATCTTCAGAGAAAGTGCAAAAGAAACCAAGGAAGTGGTTCTGAAAAGAGCTATCGTTGAATTAAAATATGTAAAGTCATCTATGAAGGATGATAAGATCGGATACCTTAGGCTTACTCAGTTTGGAGAAGATGTCTATACCGATGTAAAAACAGCTCTTGTGGGACTGAAAAAGGATGGAATGAAGGCACTGGTGCTAGACCTTAGAAGTAACCCCGGAGGGGCTCTTGATCAGTCTATCAAGATTGCTTCTATGTTCCTTGAAAGCGGAAGAGTAGTAAGTGTAAAGGGGAGAACAGGTCAGGAACAGGTGTATATGAGAGAGGGAAGATACTATGGAGATTTCCCAATGGTAGTCCTTATAAATGAAGGAAGTGCTTCAGCTTCTGAAATCGTATCAGGTGCACTAAAAGATACTGGAAGAGCAATCTTAGTAGGAGAAAAAACATTCGGAAAGGGAAGTGTACAGAGTATACTGCCACTGCCAGATGATGATGGAATAAAGCTGACTATAGCTAAATACTATACTCCTAACGGTATATCTATCCACGGAACCGGAATAGAGCCAGATGTGAAGGTAGTAGAAAGTGACGATTATCTGTTCTTTGACGGCTTCATTACAAATGTAGATGAAGAGGAGACAAAGGAAAACAGACAGGAGATCATAAAAGAGATAAAGGGTGAGGAAGAAGCAGAAAGAATCGCCAATATAAAAGATTCTCAGCTAGAGACAGCTATGGGAATTTTAAAGGGCATTATGGTAAATGATGCCAGAAAAAACAAGTAAGACCAACTATAAAGAGTGGGCTCTTTTAGAGTTCACTCTTTAAAATTATTGATTTATCGAAAAAAACTTCTGAAAAACCGGTAAATAGGAAGAAGATAGAAATAAATATGAGAAAAGGTGGATAAAATATGCTTTATATAGTGGCAACCCCCATAGGAAACCTAGAAGATATGACATACAGAGCAGTAAGAACCCTAAAGGAAGCAGATTATATATTTGCTGAAGATACAAGAGTAACTAAAAAGCTTCTGAAGCACTATGAGGTAGATACTATAGTGTATAGATATGATGAATTTACTAAGAATCATCAAACAGAAAATATACTAAACTTACTGTCTGAAGGAAAGGAAATAGCCCTTGTAACAGATGCAGGAACACCATGTATATCAGACCCGGGGTTTGAAGTAGTAGATGCAGCTTTAAATGCAGGATTTAAAGTAGTACCTGTAGCAGGTGTAAGTGCATTAACAGCAGCAGCTTCTGTAGCAGGAATATCTATGAAAAGAATAGCTTTTGAAGGGTTCCTACCTAAGAAGAAGGGAAGACAAACTCTAATGAAAGAGCTGGCTCAGGAAGAAAGAGTAGTAGTACTATATGAGTCACCTCATAGAATATTAAAAACTCTAAAAGAGATAAATGAAACTTTTGGAGACAGGTATGTTATTATCGTAAGAGAGATAACAAAACTTTATGAAGAAATTATAAGAGGGAAAACTTCAGAACTAATAGAAAGACTAGAAGAAAATCCCATAAAGGGTGAGATAGTACTTCTAATAAAAGAAGAAGTGAAGGAAAAGAAGAGAGTAAAAGTAAATAAATACGCAAGAGACTAAGAGGTTATCGATCTTTAAATATAGAACTTTTAAGAAAGGAAGTAATAATAATGGCAATGACAAAGATAAACTGGTACCCAGGTCATATGAAAAAGACCAAGGAAATGATCCAGGAAAATATGCAGATAATAGACATCGTGTTGGAGCTTGTGGATGCAAGAGTACCAATGTCAAGTATGAACCCGGATATAGCAAAGTTTGCTAAAAATAAGAAAAGAATAATAATCCTGAATAAGGCTGATCTTGTAAATAAGACGGAACTTAAGCTTTGGAAGGAATATTTTATAAAAAATAAAATGGCAACAGAAGTAATTGAACTTAGTGCTGAAACAGGATATAATGTAAAAAAATTATTTGCTCTGATAGACAAGTTATCCAAGGAAAAGCTGGAAAGAATGAAGAAAAAAGGTCTTAGAAAGGTAAATACAAGACTGATGGTAGCAGGTATTCCCAATGTAGGTAAATCAAGACTTATAAACAGAATCGTAGGTAAAAAGAGTGCAGGAGTAGGAAATAAACCTGGATTCACAAGAGGTAAGCAGTGGGTAAGAATAAAGGACGGATTAGAACTATTAGATACACCGGGAATCCTATGGCCTAAGTTTGAAAACGATGAAGTAGGATATAACCTTGCAATAGCAGGAGCTATAAGAGATGATATTTTACCTATAGAGGAAGTAGCAGGACTACTTGTTACTAAACTGAGAAGATATAATATGGAATATGTCTTTAAGAAGAACTATAAACTCACAGATGAAGATCTACTGGAAACTATCCCAGAGATAATCATAGAGAGAATAGCTCTGAGAATGAATATGATAATAAAGGGTGAAAAGGTAAATACCAAGCAGGCAGCTTATACAATCCTTAGAGACTACAGAAGTAAGAAGTTAGGGAACTTTGGAGTAGACAGGGAACTCTTCCAGAAGGAAGAAAGAAAGGAACTGGAAAGGCTGGAAAGAGAAGCGGCTGAGGTTCAGGCTGCAAAGGAAGCTGAAATAGCTCTTGCAGAAGAGGTAGCAGCAGAGAGTGTAACAGAAAGTGAAGTAACTGAAGCGGCAGAGGTAACAGAGGAAAAAGAATAAAAGATATGAAGGTTTTGGGGGAGATATGGAAAAACTAAATTTAGATTTAAATGTGGTAGAAGAAGTACTTCTTGATTTTATAAGGGATGAGATAAGAAAAGCAGGATTTACCAAGGTCGTGCTGGGACTATCTGGAGGAATCGATTCAGCTCTTGTGGCAGCTCTGGCTGCTAAGGCTCTCGGACCTGAAAATGTACTGGGAATAATGATGCCATATAAGAGTTCTAGTAAGGAAAGTGTCCTGGATGCTGAGAGTGTAGCTCGTGCAACCGGGATAAGAACAAAGATGATAGAGATAACACCTATGGTGGATGCATACTTTGCCTTAGAGCCTGAGATCTCAAATATGAGAATGGGTAATAAGATGGCCAGAGAAAGAATGACTATCCTCTATGATTATTCAGCTAAGGAAAATTCCCTTGTTCTGGGAACTTCCAATAAAACTGAGGTACTCCTTGGATATAGTACTCAGTTTGGAGATTCAGCATCAGCGATAAATCCAATTGGTGACCTCTATAAAACTCACGTATGGAGACTGTCTGAACAGATGAACCTTCCTAAAGAGGTAATAGAGAAGAAGCCAAGTGCAGATCTATGGGAGGGTCAGAGTGATGAAAATGAGCTAGGGTTCTCATACTATCTGGCTGACAGGATCATGCACAGACTGATAGATGAAAGATACACAAGGGATGAGCTTTTAGAGGAAGGCTTTGATCAGGAAGTGGTAGACAAGATAATAAGAAGAATAAAGATAAACCAGTATAAGAGAAAACTACCTCTTATAGCCAAGATATCCAGAAGAACTATCGGAAGAGAGTTTAGATATCCAAGGGACTGGGGGATTTAATAATGAAGATATTCAAATCACTGAAAATAGGAAAACAGGAATTTGAATTTGGCAGGAAAACCTATGTAATGGGGATACTGAATATAACACCGGACTCATTTAGTGACGGGGGAAACTACGGCGGAGTAGAGGAAGCTGTAAGAAGAGCCCATGAAATGGTAGCTGAAGGTGCCCATATAATAGATATAGGGGGAGAATCTTCAAGACCTGGTGCAGACTATGTGGACGAAGAAGAGGAACTGAAAAGAGTGCTTCCTGTGGTAAAAAGACTGGTACAGGAGATAGATATACCGGTCTCTATAGATACCTATAAAGCTGGTGTAGCTAAAAGCTGTATAGAGGCAGGAGCTCAGATAATAAATGATATAAGCGGCCTGAAGGGTGACTCTAAGATGGCGGAAACAGCAGCTAAGCTCGGAGTACCATGTATCCTCATGCATATGAGGGGAACCCCTAAGACTATGCAGAATAATCCCAACTACGATGAACTCATGAAGAACCTGAAAAATGAGCTCCAGGAAAGTATAGACCTGGCCAGAGAAGCAGGGATTAAAACTGAAAATATCATATTAGATCCGGGTATCGGCTTTGCCAAGACATCGGTTCATAACTTAGAGATACTGAGAGACCTGAAAAAACTAGGTGATATGGGATACCCACTTCTGGTGGGAGCTTCAAGAAAAAGGTTTATAGGAGAGATCCTTGATGCCAAAGCAGATGAAAGGCTGGAAGGAAGTCTGGCTGTGGCTGTGGTATCTGCATGGGAGGGAGCTCACATCCTGAGAGTCCACGATGTGGCGGAAACTGTAAAGGTACTTAAGGTAACAGATGCAATAAAAAACATAATGAATTAAGGTTTAGGAGGAATAGTTAATGAGAGGTGAAGAGCAGTTAAAGCAAGAGCTGCATGATTTCCAAAAGGAAAAAGACAGAATAAGAAATATTGTAGGACAGGTTGGGGGTAGCGGGGGAACTACTCACAATAACATTATAAATACTGTTCTTCTTTGTATAATAGGTGTATTACTTCTTTTGGGAGGATTACTTCAGAAGATAGAGTTACAGCTGGCTTTAGAGGTAGCTATATTAGTAGGAATATTAAAACTCCTATGGATGTTTTATGAAGCTCAGAAGGCTAACCACTTTCAGTTCTGGATACTAAACTCTCTGGAATTCAGAATAAATGAAATCCACAGAAGGGTAAGAAAGATGGAAAAGAAGCTAAATGAAGCAGAGCAGGTTAAAAATGAGGAAGTAAAGGAAACAGAAGAAGATTAAGCATTATAAGAGGCTCCTGCCAACTGGTCAGGAGCCTTTTTTTATTACCTTTATATCTATGCCTTCTGTAGTGTCTCTTCAGAGACAGGAGTCTTTCTAAGAGAAACTTCTGAATCTGATGGCAGAGCAAACATAGGAATGAATCTGTCAAGACCTGTCAGAGTAAGGAACAGGATACTAAATACAGCGATAACAGCCATAAAGTTGAACCTGATAAGATCTAAAGCTACAAACTGGTGCAGAGGGTAGACTGCATTGGCGATACCAATGAAGAATCCAACATATACATGCCAAGGGATAAGCTGTGAACCAAATACTCCAAGAGCATCACTGAATGTAGCATTTCTAAGTCTAAGAGTTTCTAACGCTTCCTCTGAACCTTCAACATTCTTTTCAACTAAGTCTCTGATAACTGGTCCCACAGTAACTATCTGTGCCATCTCATCTGAAAGAGCAGCGTTACCAAGGACAGATAAAACACCGTTGTAGAACATAAGCTGTCTAACATTCTTTGAGATAGCTACTACAAGGTTTGACAGAGGTCTGAAAGCATCTATTCTCTTCATGATACCACCAAAAGCAGCAACCCACATCATCATAATGATAACCCATGAACCGGCATCTTCAAATCCAGTATAGATAAGATCGAAGAACTCAGATATTCCACCAATAGTACCAGCCATACTTCCAAAGAAGAATGCTGAAGCGATACCTGCAAACAGACAAGCCAGTGTAGGAAGTCCTCTGACAGCAAGGATAAGAACTATGATAAGTGGAACAGCCATGTAGATAGGG
>Ga0209379_10000333_pt1 | contig 43863 bp, 42 predicted proteins | sample tdDd001_FD_187124 | JGI IMG/M metagenome (GOLD analysis project Ga0209379, IMG submission 187124) | Marine sediment microbial communities from the Atlantic coast under amendment with organic carbon and nitrate - tdDd00.1 (SPAdes)... | ecosystem: Environmental > Aquatic > Marine > Coastal >... | reverse complement strand
GATACTGATCAATTAAATTAAATACATTTTTCATATATAATTCGTTGTGTACGATATCATCTTCGTTAAATTCGGTAATCTCATCTTCTAAAGCATCCACACCTATCAAATAATCATTCAATTTGGTTGAACTCTTGGTTGTTAAATACCCTAGTAAATTCTCATCCAATTCATTCATTTTAGTTTCAATATTCTTTAAATAAATATGATTTTCAAACATGGTACTCACTTGATCTTTGTAACGATTCATAATCCCAAGTGTATAAAGACTGAGTAACGCCATTAATACAATAATAGAGATTGAAAAAAACACCATGTTATTTCGAATTGAGCTCATTCTATTCTTCATCTTCAAGCCCCAATTCTTTTAAATATGCACTTATATTCTTCTGATTAACAATCATAATCGACGGCAAATACTCAGTATTGACAATGCCATTTTCTTTGTAATTGTAAAACGCTTCAATTGTTGCCTGACCGACTGAAAAATCATCCGTTACAATGGTTGCCTCAATAACGGTTCCACGTCTGATATAGTCCAATATCTCCATATCATTTCCATAACCAATGATCGTAAAATCATTGACTCTATTTCTATCAATCAATACTTGAACAATCCCTAGAGTACTTTGACTATCGGTACAAAAAATCGCATCTATTTCAGGATAATCCTCTAAAATTTCAGTTGCAATCGTTTCTGCACTTAAAACACCTTGTTCCGTCTGTCTTGTCAGTACAATTTCCAATTGCTCATAGTCATCTACAACATCTTTGATTCCTAAATTAAGCAAGTCTGTACTTTCAAAAATATCACTCTCATAATCAATTTGATCTACAACAGCAATTTTTCCACGTCCACTGGTTAATTCTGCAATCGTTTTCCCAACATTGATTCCTATACTGTAACGGTTATTTCCAGCATACGAGATTCGCTTGCTTTGATGAAGATTCTCATGTAAAGTGATTACAGGAATGTCCATATCACTGGCTAGATTGATTCTATCTATAATCTCTGGATCGTTATATGCATGTAAAATAATGCCGTCTACTTTTGAATAAATCGCCATATCCAATCGATCGACTACTTCATTTAAGTAATCACGTTCCTCTACTTCGATGGTTTCAACAGCAACATTGTATGCTTTCGCAGATAAGTTCACCCCATCAAAAAAAGCATCAGAATATGTTTCATCAGATTTATTGATAATCATCATAACATGGTAACTTACATCTTCATTATTGATTTGGCTCATTTGCTCTGTTCTGGTTTTGATATCATTAGAGGTATAAAGGCCTAATGATAAAGCGCCTAATAGAATTATTATTAAAATTACTATGGCTATAAAAATCATTTTTGTTGTTTTCATAAGTCAGTCCTTTTTTCTGTTCACTTCTATTTTATCGTATAATTGTTTCTTTTTTTTATTATCTAGCTGTGAAATCTTAAGATATAATAGCACATTTTTAAGATTTTACTTATATTATACCAAGATTCATACTTTTTACTAAATTTTGTTACTTTTAGCATAACATACACTTGCTTATAATTGTCTATACCCAATTATAGTTTTAGCATATCATCCTAGAATATAATATCACTCCACCTAAGTTTGAGTTTAAATAACATTTCTATGAAAACAAATAAATCCACCATTAGGTGGATTTGTACTCTGCTATAACAACATTATTTCGACCTCTGTTTTTTGCCGTATATAAGGCTTGATCTGCTTGATTAATGATTTCATTTATTGAGTCGCTGTTCATTTTTCCAACTTTACCACCTATACTAATGGTAATTATATCATTCAAATATTTGAGCCCTAACGACTCAACTTTTTGTCTAATATATTCTCCAACTACTCTTGCCTCATCAGTAGATTTAACTTTCATATAACATATGAACTCTTCTCCACCAAATCTACCAATAAAGTAATCTTTATAAGGTAAACCTTTTAATGTTGAAGTTATGACTTCTAAACACTGATCACCTTTTAAATGACCACAAGCATCATTGTATTTTTTAAAATGATCTATATCAAACATCAACAAAGCATCTAATAACACGTCATGACTTCCCAAGTTCTCTGATAACTTTTGACTGATACCTCTACGATTATAAATTTGTGTCAGTTCATCTAAATGACTTACTTCAAGCAACGAGACGTTTTGTTTTTTAATCTCTTCAAGCTCTTTTTTAGACTCCAAGATTTCTTTTTCAAATTTACTGCTCAAAGCTTTGTAGTTAGAATTTTCATTTCTTGCTTTTATGTATTTAAACTCAATAGACAGAATTTCTAATTTTTTTGATAAATTACTGGCTTCAACTTCTTTCTCTTTCATATAAAAAGATTTGTAATAAGTTAATGAGGTTTTATAATCACAGATTCTTTCATAGTAATCACCAAGCGTTTTATAAACCAAACTAATCTTAGATTCAAGACCAACTTCTGTTGCATGATCTAAAGCTTCTACTAAGTATTTTCTCGGACATAATCCTTTTACTTCAACAAGCATCGCATAATTTATCAACAAATCAATAAGATAATATTTATTGTTAACTTTATCAAATTTCTCTAGTGCCGACTTATAGTATGTTTCAGCAGCTTCATATTTTTTTTGTTTAAACATCAAACGTCCAAGTTTTGTTTCTGCTTCTCCCTGAATAATTATACTATTATTATTTTTGGCTAAATCATATGAATCAAATGTATATTCTAATGATTTCTTTTCATCTTCTTTTATATAATATATTTCACCAATATTTAAAAGTATCGCTGAAGCATTTAATTCTAGTTTATTTAACTGTGAAATAACGAGAGCTTGATTGAAGTAATCCAATGCTTTATCGAGTTGATTCGCTTCTCTGTGGATTTCACCCATATTATTTAATATAGCCGATTCACGAATCGGATCATTTTCATCTCCTAATAATTCTAGTGAAAGAATAAAGTTTTCTAGTGCACTAGTGTAATCGCCATAATAGTAATATATAATACCAATAATATTTCTTATTCTAGAAATACCCGACACATCATTGTTAATCTTGAAAATATCCAGAGCCTTGAAAGCATAATTCAGACCATTAGAATAATCAGACATCACTCGACAAGCGTAGGCCATATGGAAATATGAATAAGCTTTTTGAATTTCAAGATTATTATTCTCTGCTAAGTGAAATGCATCAGTAGCTATTTCAAATGATTTTTTAGGATTTTCTAATGCTAACTTCTTAGAGTCTTCTAATAACCTTTTTATCTCATTAATCATATGACAACCTTCCCACTGAAATAATCCATTCTTTTACTATTTATGTATATTATAAAACAACTTTCAAAATAAAACTACAAAAAAAAATAAAAGCTTCAATCCGAAGCTTTGTATTCTATAATATTTCAAACAATTCATTTAAATGTCTTATATCATGAGTGATATTCATATCAGTTCTTAAGCCTTTAGGATTAAACCAACAGGTATCTATTCTATAGTTGATACCACCTTTAATATCCGAAGTAAGAGAGTCTCCAACAATGATGATTTCAGATTTATCATAAGCTCCTATTAAACTTTCCATATGCTCAAATATCGCTATATCAGGCTTATGTGATCCTACTTCATCTGAGATTATAATATGATCGAAATAGTGTCGTAACTGCCCTTTATCCAATTTGGCGTTCTGTGAAGTGGTCACACCATTGGTCATCATCACCACAAGATACTTGCGTTTAACATATTCTAAGAGTTTGTCAGCACTTTCCACCATCGTCAGATGATCTATTATACCAGCTAAAAAGGTTTCATTCATCGATACAGGATTCCCTGTTAGATTAAACTGAGTTAACCATTTTTCAAACCTTAATGTTAAGATCTCAGGTTTTTCATATTTACCTAGTTCTAACCCTTCCCAAAGGGTTTTATTGATCTTTATATACGCTTCAACTTTATCATCATCAAATGGTAGATTATGTGTTTTCAAACAATGTTTTATACTCGCGTTTTCCATCTTATCAAAATCTATTAATGTATTGTCTAAATCTAATATTACAACTTTATATTTCATAAAACACCTCCGTTCCTATTATACCTGATTATTCATTTCTTTAATAACACTAATCAGTAAAACGGTTTCTAAAATAATCATTATCAATATGCTAAAGACGGTAGCTGCTATCACTTCAGGATAGAGTACATTAAAGCCCAATTTTGAAATATGTCTAATTAATATACCTACGTATGCCCAGATGACAACCAATCCATATCCCATTAATTTATATTTATAAGTTGTAATAAATCCTATAACAAGACCTATTAAAATGATCAAAATAGTTATCACTGGTGCAATTGAACTGAATCCATCTACTCCAATGCTAATAAATAAAGCATTTGTATTGGTTATTGTTGCAATGGTAATCCATCCAAAATAAACACTGAAAGGCAATGTTATAAATAGTTTTTCTCTCTTACCTATGTTTCCATGATTTAAAGTTAATATTATTGATGCCAAACACATCAGGATAATAACCATCAAAAATAATGATAAGAGTATTTTATCGTAGTGCCAACATAGAATCCACAGTGAATTGGCAAGTGATGAAACGCTGAACCTTTTATTCACAGCAATAATGATTTCTTCATTTGATACAGTCATTTTTTTATATTGAAAAACTATATAAATACTCAATGAAATATAAATGAGTCCCCATATTGAGAATGTAAATCCCGCAGGAATAAACAAATTATCATACATCTTTGATATTTCATCTATACCAATATTATTGATGGGAAGTATAATTGATAACGCATTAATTAAAATCATTATAAGAAAGGTTATTAATGTTATATGTTGAGTCATTTTTTTACTCATCTGATACCCCCTTATATTGAATATCTAAATCAAGTTCTTTTGCCAGAGCCACCAAGAGTTTCATATCATTTTTCCCAATATGAGCCTTATAATATTTTTCTTTTTCATTCCAAGATTTAATCGTTTCATACATTATATTGTAATCAGCATTAGCTATGGTTTCAGTCGTATCGAATCCTGTACGTAGCAATACCGTCGCAAAAGTATGATTGACCCATCTAATCCGTGAAACATCACAATATTTACTTAACAGCAAAATATCCTCAATAGCGATACCTGTTTCACTTGATAAGTTTTGGCGTTGTTCAGATGTGATGATTAGATCATAAAGTGATTTTGTTGTTGTATAGGGTAGTTTATTTAACAGCTCTTGGCTAAAAAGAGGTGAGTCACTAAATTTATTGGGTTTTGGTAAATAACCATTAATCATTCGTCTGAGTACAATTAGATAGTCCAATTCCATACCACTCTTTACAGAAAAACATTCAACCTTTTTCTTGGTTTTTAACACCGTTATCAGTTCATCCAAATTAGAAACATCCTGTTTAATAATGGCGTCCATTCGCTGATTGATATTTTCTTTTAATATCATCCAACTTGGAATCATATCCATATCTCTTAATATTTCTTTAAAACTCTCTATACTGATTGATTTCAGGTTTCTATAATAACTCATATCGTCACCTCTATATATTCATACCTCAAAATCAGTACATAAAACAAAATCACTCCCGAAGGAGTGATCTATTATTTGAACTTAACAATATCTTTTTTATGACACTTGCTCTTATCTGAACAAGAACTGCCACAACTACATTTATTATTTTTCATATCCTGATATGATTTGTATGATGCTACACCAATCACAACTAATAATATGAAACCTACAATAATGTTTGCTAACATTTATGTCACCCTCTTCTTATCCGCAGTTTTTATTAAATAGACTACAAGTCCAGTTACAAATACCGTAATAATAATTGCTGGTACAAATCCTTGTGCTGGTGATCCTGTGTAAATAAGTGTTCCAATTTGAGTAATTAACAAGGCTAACATATAACCGATACCCAATTGGAATCCAAGTGCTTTTGCCAACCACTTTTTAGATCCAAGTTCTGCATTCATTGCACCAATTGCTGCAAAACAAGGTGGTGTGAACAAGTTAAATACCAAGAACGCAAATGCTGTTACAGGTGTGAAGAGTGATTGTAAAGGACCATCAACAGCATATAACAATTCGTCTGATGCCAATAGAATAACTGCTAATGTACCAACGACATTCTCTTTAGCGATAAATCCAGTAATTGTAGCTGCAGCCATTTGCCAACCAACTAATCCAATTGGTATTAAAAGCGGTGCAATGATACCACCAATACCTGCTAGTATACTCAGACTTTGATCTTCTACTGTTTGGAAACCAAAGCTATAAGTTTGAGCAAACCATACTAGAGTATTACACACTAAAATAATGGTTGTTGCTTTTTTTATAAATGATTTTGCTTTATCGAACATTTGAATTGTTGCATGTCTTAAACTTGGTACTTTATAATCAGGTAATTCTAATATAAATCCAGTATTACCTTCCCATACAAATATCTTTTTAAGCAGTAAACCACCTACGATAATCATTGCAATTGCAATCACATACATACTAGGTCCAACCCATGTATATTCTGAGAAGAATACTGCTGTAAATAATGTAATAATCGGCAACTTAGCACCACATGGTACAAATGGTGTTAAAATAGTTGTCATTCGTCTTTCATTAATATCTTCAATGGTTCTTGTTGCCATAACACCAGGTATCGCACAACCCGATCCAACAATCATTGGAATAATTGACTTACCTGATAAACCGATTTTCTTAAAGAATCGATCCATAACAACTGCAATTCTTGACATATAACCACTGTCTTCCAATAACGCTAAACAGAAGAACAATACCATAATAAGTGGTAAGAAACCTAGTACAGCACCAACACCACCTATAACGCCATCTACAACAAGCGCTTGAAGTAGTGGATGCAAATTCCATGCTTCAAATGTTGTATTTAAAAAGTTCGGTACAAGTTCTCCAAAGAAAGTATCATTCAGATATCCTGATAAGAAACCACCTAATCCATTGATTGAGAACGAGAACACCGCCCACATAATTAAGAAGAATATTGGAATACCCAACCATTTATGTGCCACAATTCTATCAACTCTATCTGATATTCTGATTTGGCTAGAATCACTTTTTTTGATAAATATTTGAGATACCAATTGATCAACAACCTTCTGTCTATCAATATCCGAATCTCCTGAAACCTCTATTTTGTCTTGTTTATGATTTTCTTTCACTTTGATAGCTTGTTGGATTAATTCTTTTAAACCAACATTACTAGTTGCTACAGTTTCAATCACAGGACACTTAAGCACTCTTTCAAATGCTTTCATATCTATTTCATCTTTTCTTCTCTCAATGATATCTTTCTTATTTAAAGCGATAACCATCGGGATATTAAGTTCTAATAATTGTGTAGTAAAAAATAAACTTCTACTTAAGTTGGCACCATCTACTATATTAATAATTACATCTGGTTTTTCATCTGTAACATAGTCTCTTGTGATAACTTCTTCACCTGTAAATGGTGAAATTGAATACGCACCTGGTAAATCAACAATCCTAATCGATTCATCTAGTAAGCGATATTTCTTTTTGATGTCTGCTTCTTTTTTATCTACAGTTACACCTGGCCAGTTTCCAACAAATTCTGTTTTACCAGTAATAGCGTTGAACAGGGTAGTTTTCCCTGAATTCGGATTTCCGGCAATTGCTATTTTCATTTATTTCCTCCTAGTTAGTTAAGGTGATAACCATTCTCACATGGGTGTCAAAATAAAATATGCCCTAGGACATATTAGTATAGTAAAATCGATTTTGCCATTTTTTCATCTATGGCATATCTACTGTCTTTTATATTAACAATGTAATTTCCTGCTAATTTTGAAATCACGGTTATTTGTTCACCTTCAAAGCATCCTAAAGAAAAAAGAAACTTTTTAATTTTATCTTTACCTTCAACCTTCTCAACTTGAAAAGTTTGACCTAACTTCGCTTTATTTAACGGCATACGAACCACCTTCCTGATAATAATTATCATTACCTCTTGATAAAGATTATCATACTCATAGCACTTTGTCAATATTATCACAAAAAATTGACCTAAAAAAAGAAAGAAATCTGACAATTCTCTTCCTTTTCAGTAAACATTAAATATATTATGTTAACAAATCTACAAATTACCACTTCAAGCAGTATATGACTTCATCGTATTTGTTTACCTTACCATCTGTTTTAAATCCAAAGGATTCATACAGTTTTCTCGCAATATGGTTAGAATGAACAATGGTCAAATAAAGTTGTTCACTTTTTTTATATTTTATTTTAACAAATTCAATAATCTGAATCAAACTATTTTTACCATAACCTTTTCTTTGATACTTCTTATCTATAAAGAAGCCACCTAACCAATAATTATCTTTACTGTCTGGCGTATAAGATATATAAAAAGTACCGATCATCACATCACCATCATATATTATATAAGGATCTAGCGCTTCATCCCATGGTTTAATATAAGCAGCTGATAAAGATTCTGATACGGGTGGCATATACCCCTGCTGTTCTTCTGTAACCGTTAACTCCAACGCATCTTCCCAATTGGTTTTATCAAACTCTACAATTCTTAACATATGACCTCCCCCAAAATATGTCTCCACACTATCCATTTGTAAACTAGACAAATCATTCATTCTAAGAAGTTAACTGTGAATATAAAGAGTTTCTTAGAAAAAAAATATCCCTTTTAATTGTAACATGAGTACAATTAAAGGAATATTTCATCTTTATTTCACTGCAGCAATAACAGATAATTCTACTAAAATATCTTCTCTTGCCATTTTAGCTTCTACACAAGCTCTTGCTGGTTCAAACCCATCTTCAACCCATGCATCCCAAACAGAGTTCATGTCTTGGAACATCGCAATCTCTTTTAAATAGATTGTAGTAGATAATATATGTCTTTTATCTGAACCATATTCATTCAAAAGTTTTTCTACTTTTTCTAAACATACTCTTGTTTGTTCTTTTACATCAGCATCTTTTTCACCATGAGTCTGTCCACATAAATAAATAGTTTGGTTATGTTCCACTACGCGACTCATTCTGCCTGTACCTTCATGTCTTTTAATTTCCATATTAATTCCCCCTTTTACAGGTTATAGTATATCACAGAATCCCTTGTTTGCCATTGGTATTTATAGGAACTTAGCCTATAATATTAATAAAGTCTTAAGAAAATCACATATATAATTTAAGATGGGTTTTGTATAGTGTAAATAAGGAGATTTCAATGAAAATATTAGTTTGTGATGATGATGTTGCTATTGTTGAAGCAATAGAAATATACTTGAAAAACGAAGGTTATGAAGTTATAAAGGCCTTTAATGGTCAAGAAGCAATTGATCTATTAGAAGAACATAAAGTTCATTTAATTATAATGGATATCATGATGCCTTATATGGATGGTTTAAGTGCCACACATAAAATAAGGGAAAAACACAATATCCCAGTTTTAATGTTGTCTGCAAAAGCTGAGGATATGGATAAAATTATGGGCCTCAATATGGGTGCTGATGATTATATGACAAAACCATTTAATCCGTTAGAATTAGTAGCTAGAGTCAGGTCTCAGTTAAGACGTTATACTGCCCTTGGTAGTATGGAAATCAAATCTACAGTATGCCAATCTGGTGGTCTGATGATTGATGATGATACCAAAGAAGTATTTGTTGATGGAGAACTCGTAAAACTCACTCGTATCGAGTATAATATTTTAAATTTATTACTTACTAATGCGGGTATTGTTTTTTCTATTGATCAAATCTACGAACGTGTATGGAATGAACCTGCATATCAACCCGAAAATACAGTTGCAGTACATATACGTCGTATCAGAGAAAAAATTGAAATCAATCCTAAAAATCCGAAGTATTTAAAGGTGGTGTGGGGTGTTGGATACAAAATCGAAAAACATTTATAAAAGAATAATCTATACATTATCTATAATAATCATAGCGGGTCTGGTCAGTTCATTATTTTTCCTATCAGATAAGATGACAAATTCCATGGAGATTGTGGTACAGAAAGATTATTATCAAAGTTTTCAATTAAAAGAAGATACAACTTCTAATATATACAGATTGGCTGAAATACTCAATGTCTATAAAAGTGAAGACAATATCTTAGAAGGCAATACTGTTTTTACAGATGAATATGATTTACCATGGGATCTGCGTTCTGATTATGAGGATTTTGAGTCTGATTATTGGGAAAGGAAACCTGAGGCAGAAGACTCTGAAATCATGGCTGCCTTTATAGAAACGGATACAGATGAAATCAGAGAATACAAAACAGAAAAAATCAATAGAGATTTAAGGCGTTACAAGGAAATTCTAACATTATTAGAACAGAAAGGTATTCAATATTACATTGAATGTGAAGAAGTTCTAATGACCAATGTTCCAGAATATAAAAAGGAAGATTTTACTTCTAGAAAGGTTTATTTTACCTTCGATTCAAAAGGTACAGCTTATTCCTTTAATGAATTTAATCCCTATTTTCATAGTTACTACGTGCTGGAACACTTCCCTCAAGATACACTTTACATGTGTTATGACGATACCATTTTAGAGAATCAAGTTAAATTATGGCACTCTGAACAAGGTATTTATAAACCTTCTATTATTGTCATGTTTAGTTTAGCTTTTGGATTACTAATAGGTTTTATTTATCTTGCTTATGAATATAAAGATGATTACTTCCCTTGGATTAAGAACTCTTTATATTTTGATCTTAGAGTATTACTCTATCTCTGTATTGTTGTTTCAGTCATTTCAATTGGGGCTGAATCCTATAGAATTCTTGGGCTTTATTTTGTGATACCAGCAAGTTTGATTGTCTCATTGTTGACCATGAATCTGTATTTATCAATTGTAAAACATTTTCATGACCGTAATTTCTTAAAGAAACATTTGACCATTCAAATCCTTGTACGTTGTTTCAATTATACAATGTTAACATTATCAAAATTGCCAACAATAATCAGAATGACACCAACGCCGCATAAGGCTAGAGATCTTAAGAGAATCATATCAGGTGTCAAAAATATAAAAGATGGTGATTTGGATCATAGTATAAAAACAGATTCAAAAGGTCTTTATAGAACACTTGCAAATGATATAAATACCATAACAGATGGCTTAAAAGCTGCTGTTGGTAATGAACTAAAAAGTGATCGTATGAGAACTGAACTGATAAGTAATGTCTCTCATGATATCAGAACACCACTGACCTCAATCATAACCTATGTGGATTTAATGAAGAGAACAGATAATGAGGAAGAGAAAACAAAATATCTGGAAATAATTGATCAGAAATCGCAAAGACTAAAAAATCTTACGGATGATCTTTTTGAAGCTTCTAAAGTCAATAGTGGCAATATCCCAGTTCAGCTTGAAACCATTGACTTACAAGCCTTATTAACACAATGTTTGGGTGAACTCAATGAAAAGATGGAAGATGCATCTCTAGATTTTAGCATCAACTATTACCATCATCACCGGTTTGTCATAGCCGATGGTAGTTTGATGTTTAGAATCATAGAAAACTTGATGTCTAACATATTCAAGTATTCTTTAGAACACAGTCGTGTGTATATCAATATTGAAGAGGATGAATCACATTTAATCCTAGTGTTCAAAAACATTTCAGCTTATCCACTCAATATGAATCCGGATGAGTTATTTGAAAGATTTAAAAGAGGTGATGAGTCTAGAACAACTGAAGGTAGTGGTTTAGGTTTGTCTATCACAGAAAATTTAATTAAACTTCAACGTGGTATTCCTGAGATACAAATAGACGGTGATTTATTTAAATTCATAGTGAAATTAAGAAAAGCAGAAGATTAACTTCTGCTTTTTCTATATATTACACTCGCAACAAGTGCGGTAAATGGTACGGTTAAGATAATACCAATACTACCTGATAAACCTTGAATCAGTTCTACTGATAAAAATGGCATGTTGATAAGTTGTCTAAAACTCATGTTATATCCCCAAAGGATTAACATAAGACCCAATGAACCACCCATAAAAGCTAATATCAATGTATTGGCCATGGTGCCCATGATGTCTTTACCTATTTTCATACCTGTATGGAATAAACTCTTATGTGTCAGTTTTGGATTAAGTGCATAGATTTCATGCATTGATGAAGCAATTGACATACTAACATCCATTACTGCACCCATAGATGCAATCAAAATTGAAGCAAAGAGTAACCCTTTAATCTTAATACCGTAATCTAAAACAATATAAACCAGTTGGGTACCCTTGTCCATATTCACACCTGTTAAATAAGTCATTTTTCCAAATATGAAAGCTATGATACCAGCAGTTACAATCCCTGATATCGTTCCGATTATTGCAACAAATGATTTTTGATTGTATCCACCAATCAAAATAAAGGATACAACACTTGAAACGGCTGCACAGAAAATTGTAATCACCATTGGATTGAAGCCTTTAAAAATACAAGGTATCATTACAAAAATAAACATCGTTGAAGTAAATAACAATGCAACGATAGAATAGAATCCGTTTTTACCACCAAAGTAAATCATAACAGCTACAAAAAGTATGACGAGTACCAATAACATCGTTGATCGTTTATGATTGTACACCCAGACACTGATGCCGTCTTCTTGTTCAGTAATACCTACTATAATACGCTGATTTTCACTCGTTACCACATTATGACCTTGATCTATGGTATTATAACTTCCTGTACTTCGCCTTTATACGGACCGGTTAAAACCTCTACAGCAAGTATTTGTTTACCGATTAACATATCCTCTACTACAGGATCAGGCTTCAAATCTTCTTCTAAAACAAGTCTTACAACAGCTTCTTCATACTCCTGAGTAAAAAATCTAGGAATATCCATTTGATTTTTTACCATTGTTGATACAATAATGATAATCGGTATTAATATAATGGTTAGGATCAATAACCATTTATGTATTGATTTCTCTTTCATATGCCCCCTACCAGCTTGATTTACAAATAACAACTACATTTCCATCCGGGTCTAATAGCGCAATACCTTTATCATGCCAATATGGGTTTTTTGTTTCAACTTTTGGATGATGAATAAAAGTTTCTTCTACTTTCATATACTCTTCTTCAGATTCACAATAAAAAACCATAAGGTCATCAGGATCCAAAACCCTGTTCGGCGGCAAATCTGAGGTTGTAAACTCTAAATGATATTCACTTTGATTCCCTAAAAATATGCCATCATAACCTTGATGATCTTGAAATGATCCTATTACTTTAAATCCTAGTTGCCTACAATAAAAATCTTTAATATTACTGATAGATTTGGTATGTTTGGCGACTCTCATCTGTTGAAACATAATATCCTCCCATAATATCATGATAATAGTTTACAACTACTATCCCATTGTCACTCGATTACGTCCTTTTTCTTTACTTGTATACAATAACTCATCTGCTCTTTTAAAGAGCTCATCAATTGACTCTCCCTGTTGGTATCGTGTTGCACCTATTGAAATAGTAACTTTAAGTGGTGGTTTATGTAATCTTAAAGATGACTTCTCAACCAACATTCGAATTCTTTCTGTGATAACATCTAATTGTTTTTCTGTCACATTTTTAATTACAGCTATAAATTCTTCACCACCCCATCTGCCAACAAAATCAGAACCTCTTACAGCAACTTTAAAGACTTTGGATAACATTCTTAAAACTTCATCTCCAATGTCATGTCCATAAGTATCATTAAATTGTTTAAAATGATCTACATCTATCATAGCGACAGAAAAAGAAGTCCCAATCTTTTTGAATTCGTCTATATTCAATTCTATCTGCTGGTCTAAATATCTTCTATTAGGAAGCATTGTCAGTTGATCTTGATACGCTAAGATTTTTAACTCTTCTACATGTTGTTGTAAGTAATCCTTATCCATCTGAAGGTTAAATGTTTCTACAGCTCCAATTACCTCTCCATCTTCAGTTATTGGCATCACAAAAACAGTTGTTTCTACTCTATGACCATCTTTATGATCTAGATAAACTGTCGATGTACGTTCTTTTCCATCCTTTAACGTTTCATGAAGTGGACATCCGTTTTTACATAATGGTTGTCCGTCTTTATCGACGTGATTCAGCGTATTGTCATAACAATGATGTCCAACAACATCACTATCCTTAAATCCTGTTATAGTTTCGGCACTTTTATTCCAAAAAGTAATCTTTCTATCTTTATCAACAAAATAAACGCCATCTTTAACACTATCTAGAACATATTTATAGAAATCTTTATTAGGCATAGATGTTCCTCCCTCTCCTACAATTATACCACTGCTTATAGAACTTACACATTATTAATAAACTAAATATAAGTTAATTATAGAGTTTTGTTACAATTCTAAGTTTTCAAACAACTCTTTTTATTAATGAAAATGAGATATCATAAGACTTATTCAAAATAGTAATGATGAAATACACTCTATTAAATAATGACAACAACAGTTAAAACCATCATAACCTTATATATATATTCCGTAATATGATAAGATTATGATGTATAAGGAGGGTTATATGTTAAAAACAAGACTATTGAAGATTAAAGATAATAATTTCAAATTAGAAGAAACCGAATCTATTCATGACTATTTAGATGATATTTTATTTCATATAGGGGATTTAGATTCTCAATTAAGAGATGACTTAATTTATTCGACATTGTGTTATTGGATTGATGAATATAAGTATTTTGATAAAGAATCACTTAATAAGTTAACTGATACATTAATATCGGATGACTACTTATTTAAAAATATCGGTTATGTTAATAATGATGTTTTTACAAGAAGTTTTTCTGTTTTAACTCTTAGCTTAATACTATATCATCAAAAAGAAAATCCATTCTTAGAAACTCAAAAAATAAGTGAAATAGCCGATCTGATACTTGATTATCTAGAAAAAGAAATTGATTACAGAGGTTTTACAGAATATGGTTGGGCTCATGGTATTGCACATTGTGCAGATGCCATGCATTATCTACTGAATTGTACTTTAGATAAAGACGTGTACAAACGTATCTTAACTGGTATAGTGAATAAATTACAAGCCATTGACAAACCGTTAACCGCTGACGAATATGAACGATTAGCAACCCCGATTGTAAATAATTATATAATTACTCAACACATCCCAATAAGGGATATTGTACTAATGTTCAACGCTCTTAAAGATATTATCTTAATTAAAGATACCATGCACAAATTCAACGCCAGCATGAATACAAGGCATTTCATTCGTTCAGTATACTTCAGGTTGGATTTAATCGAAACACCACAATCATTTTTAGACGGTTTAACTGATATAGAAAAAACTTTGAATCCATATCATACAGATCATGAATAAAACACAAAACTATGGCTTTCACCATAGTTTTTTTGTTATTTTCTTTTATAAATCCCAAAGACATGTGGATGCATATGTTCTATGTTCTCCCTGTCTGCTTTTATACTATCAAGTGCCCATTCTTGTGAAATATTCGGGAAATAGACATCTGCCTCAAAATCTTCAAAGATATGAGTGATATACAAAGTATCCGCAATTGGCATAAATTGATTGTATATAGAAGCACCACCAATAACAAAGATTTCTTTCTCTCCATCTGTATTAAGGCTCTTAGCGATCTCTATACTCTCTTCAATACCTTTTGCTATATAAGTACCTTCATGTTTAAAGTCATCATCTCTTGTGATAACAATATTTTCTCTGTGTTTAAGCGGTCCATTTGGAAGAGATAAAAATGTCTTTCTCCCCATAATCACAATATGATTTTTAGTGATTCTTTGAAAATATTTTAAATCCGGTTTAATATGGCATAATAATGCATTGGATAATCCAATTTCATAATGTTTACCTATCGCTACAATAATATTAATATCTGACATCATATCCTCCTTATATCCCTAAATCGAATTTCAGTTGCGGTTTAATGGGATCATAGTTCTCCATTACAAAGTCATCTAATGTAAACTCAAAAAAGTTTGTTTTATCTGTCTTTAGAACCAATTTAGGTTGTGGCATATCTCCATGTTCTTCATATCTGCTGATCAATTCATTTGCCTGTTCAAAATGTCTATCATATATATGAAGGTTGTGAGTGTAATGAGCGAAAATACCTGGTTCTAGATTACAATGTTTTGCAACCATCATTTGTAAGGCTACATATTGAATTTTGTTGATATGCCCTGCTACCAAATAATCATTTGAACGTTGTATCAATGTCATATCTAAGAATCGGATCCCTGATTTATCTTTTCTGACACTCCACATTGACATAAAGGCACACGGATTTAATCCTTCGGTTTCCTTAAAATCAGTTTCCTGCCATAAACTCATAACATGTCGTCTACCATAAGGTTGATCAATAATACCTTTTAACAAACCATTCATCAAATCATATTTTTTTACGGTACCACCATATCTCATACCAATGGTTTTACCATCACCAACAGCCCATTCATCCCACCAATGAATATTATATTTCTCTTTTAGAACTTCTAATTCATTCGTTTGATCCTGGTAAATCCAGAAAATTTCTTTTATACCAGCTTTCCAAGGAATTCGTCTCAATGCTGTAATTGGAAACTCACCTTTTGAAAGATTGTATTTTTCAAAGTTTTGAGTAATAAATTTTGTGTGTGATGGCGTACCGTCCTTATAAACGGGTCTTACATTACCATCAAAATCATCACTACCCTCTTCCATGATTTCTTTTATATTATCAATATACAGTTTATCTACTTTATTCATTTTAACCCCTTTACTAAATACTTAAGTCATTATAACAAATAATACTATCTATATTTTAAAGTATTTTCAAAGTTTCTACTATACTATAATAAAAAAAAGAACTATTAAATAGTTCTTTTTTGATCATCTAATATTGAATGACCTTTAACAAACTGTTGTAAATGTCTAAACAACATATTATTATGGCCAATAATTTCTAATCCATATCTACAGAAAATATTATTAGTATTTAACCACTTAACTTGAGTTAAAACTTGATAAGGTATCTGTTCTAGGTAAAATGTAAATTCAAGAGTTGCACCTTGAGGAAATTCAGTTTTCGTAATAATACCTATACCACCCAAAGAAACATCGAAGACTTCCATCATAATAGGCTCTTCGAAGCGAACAATTTCACCGTCTGCAGTATAGTAATGATAACACCAAAGTTTTACTCTGTACCTAACTCTGTCATGTATTCTAGTTTCTGTCATAATATCCTCACATTTCAATCAGGTACATTTTACATGATATCCATATAATAATCAACATAAGACATCATATCTTAGTTTGTGATGAAATACAATCTATTCCTATAAACAAAAACCATTTTCATTACAAAAAAAGAAATCCCTTGGTACTCTTATACCCAAAACCAAGGCAAAGAAAATTAAATATACTCCATAAATATCAGTCCAAAACACTTTTTTTGAGGCATATATTTTCAGAAGAAAGTGTTACAGAAAATTCACATTAATAGTTGCATCAACAAACTATTATTATGGTATAATAAGAAAATTGTTTAAAAAATGTCATCATAAAAAGATTAGGGGGTCTATTATGAATCAAAGCTTTGATAAGCTTAAACGTACTAGTAGAATTAACAAGATTATGGTTATAGTACTATGGGTTGTAACTGTAATGCAAGTACTTTTCACCATCTTTGTTATCGAAGATAAAATGCTCGTTGCAACAACAGTATTACCATTACTGTTCACAGTATCAATTGGCGTTACTTTCTTACATATAAAGAAAATATGGATCTATAATATTAAATACATTATGATTTTAGCTTTATCGATCATCAATGTAATTTTTGTCGTTATTTTCAAAGACCTTAATGGTCTAATTACAATGTATGTTGCTATTGCTGTAATTGCTCTATATCAAGAACCACTTCTCATTATTTCTACTGCAGCATTATGTGGTATTTCAATGAGTTATGGCTATTTTTCTGGTAATGGTGTTAATATGTTTGGTGCTTTTAATACAACATCTGGATTTGTTAACATTCTCTTCACACTTACTATTTTTACATATATTGTAACAATCAATAGTCAAGCATCTTTCAAAATGCAGCAAGCTGCAATTGAAGAAAAAGAAGAAAAAGAAGAAGCAGCTAATAATATGAAGAAAATTCTCGATGTCCTTAAAGAATCCGTTTCAGTTTTAACAGTTATTAGAACACAACTCATTACTGATATTAATCAAACGGAAGAGATTTCAGATACAGTAAGTAATAGTTTCAATAATATTGGTACATTTACATCTTCCCAAGAAGCATCGCTTCTAGATATGGCTGATAAAGTTTCCAACCAAATGATAGAAATACAAAAAGTTGTTGAAGAGAATACTTATGTTTCTGAGTTCACCGAAAAAACGGATGAAATAACATCACAAGTTTCTGACAAAGTAAAACAACTTTCAGCTGATATGACTATCGTGACATCTAGTACATCAGATGCGGTTATTTCAATTGAGGAATTTGTTAAGTATGCCAAAAATGTTAGCGAAGTATTGGAATCTGTAAACAAGACAAGTGAACAAATTAACTTACTGGCACTTAATGCTGCCATTGAAGCAGCTAGAGCGGGTGAACATGGTAAAGGATTTGCTGTTGTTGCTCAAGAGGTTGGTAAACTTGCTGTCGAATCTAAAGATTCAACAGTTCAAATTTCTGATATCTTAAATAAAATTACGTTAAAAGCAAATGAATTATCAACTCAAATCGCGACGATTAGTTCTAATGTAACAAATAGTAATCACATTACTGATAATATTGTTACTGTTTTTGATAGCTTGAAAGAAGATGCTACACAAGCAGCTGAAAATTCAAAGAAAGCAATGACTCAAGCAGCTGAAGCTGAAAAATATTCTATCATATTTAAGACCAAAGTAAATGAAGTCATCAGTCTGTCAAATCAAACCTCTGAAGTTGTTGATAATTCGCTTTCAGATGTTACAAAACAAAATAAACTGGTCTCACAAATTGTTTCTAAAAGTGAAGAACTTAATACTGTGATTAAAGAATTAGAGAATTATCTATAAACTATTTATCGTTTTGAATTCTATCTATAGGATATAATAAACTTATAGATAAGGAGGTAATATGGCTAAGATAACAGGTATTGGTGGTATATTCTTAAAAACAAAAAATGATGTAACAGCATTGCTACAGTGGTATCAAGAAGTTCTTAGATTAGATGTTACCGAATATGGTATTAACTTTTTAATACCAAATGAATTAACATTAATCACCTTTGATAAAGGTGACGGTGAAACCGTTCTTAACTTTACAGTTGATAATATAGAACCTTTTATGGAAGAATTAAGAGCAAAAGATGTCGAAATAGTACAAGAGATTAAAGACTATGAATATGGTAAATTTGCTCGAATCAAAAATCCTTTTGGTACGATAATAGAGCTTTGGGAACCCAAAGAAAAACCATACATAGAAATGGTAAAAAAAGAAATGGCAGATTTCAAGGAATCTTAAGATTCCTTGAAATAATCTGCCATTTGATTGATTGTACTGCTTTGCATATCTTCTTGAAACATTGGTACTTTGTATATTGTATCAACCCTAAAAGTACTCTCAATTTCGTCTAAATATACTTTTTCATACTGTTTCTTTTGTTGCCAGAAAGGATCCAGTGTCTCTGGCAATATCCTATTCACAACAAGATACTTCACTGGTATTTTGTATTTTTTCAAAAGCTGTACGGCTTTTTTCGTTTCTTCTATAGGCAGTCTTTCAGCATTCATAACAAATACAAACCCAAGGTTATCTTCATCCATCATGATGCGTCTCGCCTTTTCTAAATTTTCTTTTCTTCGTGTTAATATCTTTATTATCGGATCTTCATCAGATTCTTTATGACCTTTGATACGATCTGTCATTCTTTTAAGAGCCATTGTGTTTCTTCTCTTTTTTAATAATGAATCCATCCATGCACCTAACATTTCAGGTAATGATAATAACCTAACGGTATGTCCAGTAGGCGCAGTGTCAAAGATTATATAATCATAGTGTTCTGAAGTCTCATTTATGATTTGTACCATTTTATCAAATAAGGCAGATTCATGTGAGCCTGGAGAAACTCTTGCTGCATCCAATTGTTTATTCATTTCATCTAATATAATCGGACTTATGATGCGACTCATATTGCCCTTTATTTCTTTAATATAACTATCAGCTTCTTTTTGTGGATCGATCTCTAAAGCATCTAAATTTTCCTTTAAAGGAATGATCTTTGGTCCAATTTTCATATTGAATAAATCAGAAGTTGAATGTGCTGGATCAGTAGATACCAACAATACTTTATATCCTAGTCCTGCTTTTGAAACTGCAAAAGCTGATGAACAACTGGTTTTACCAACGCCACCTTTTCCACCAAAAAATAAAATTTTACTCATAATCTCTCCTTAAGGGTCCATATCTAGTCCAGCACCACGCGCTTCCCATACTGATTTTTTACTATCCATCCGTTTTAACCAGTTTTCCAAATCATCCCCTAAGTAGGGTAGCAATTCAAGCGCATAGTAAGTTGTTGGCATATCAATTCCAAGCAGATCAGAGTAGCAAAGCAGCATGAACTGATCCATACTTTCTTCGGCCTCGTTTTCTATATGGCTAATCGAATGCCCTTTCATATCCAAAGCCCCTTGAAAAAAAAGTTTTATATTTTCAAGAAATGACATATATCCTCCAATAAAAATCTTCTATAACACTTTAAACCTATCTAATATAAATAAGCTATCAGCAACTTCAACATTTATCTAGATCTAAAATATTAATGAGAATGAAAGCATAGGCTAGGCCTATGCTTCATCAATTACCCAACTTTTTTTATTCCCTCATTTGCAGACATATTCTTAAATGCCTTGTAAGCTTGTAAGATTAAGACAAATGCTAATATAAACAATGCCACTGAGAAGAATAATAATACATAGTTCGTTAAGTTCGCCATAATTAATTGACCAAGTGCCACTAATGTTACTGCAAACATAAAGAACATTGGTATAGTTGCCATTCTATGCTCTTTACCCATAGCTTTTAACCAAATACCGATTGCAAGAAGTGCTATTGCAGATAATAATTGGTTTGCTGATCCAAAGATAGGCCAGATTTGAGACCATCCTTTAAATGCTAATGCACCACCAAATGCTACGGTAATACCTGTTGCAACAAAACGATTCGTCAATACTTTTACTGCAGGACTTTGAGCTTTTTCTTTAGTAACAAATGCTTCTTGGAAGATGAATCTAGCAAGACGTGTTGCTGTATCCAAACTTGTAAGGGCAAATGCTGAAATCGCTAAAGCTGTAAAACTTGTTCCAACTTCTGCTGGTAAACCAAATGATGCCATAAAACTACCTAAACCAGTAGAGAATATTGTAACTGGGTTGCCACCTAGAGCAGCAGCTTGATCTTTAGTAATATAAGCTACAGTAACTAATGCAATCACTGCTAATACACCTTCAATTAGCATTGAACCATAACCGATTAATTTAATGTCTTTTTCATTATCAAGTTGTTTTGATGTTGTACCTGAACCAACTAATGAGTGGAATCCTGATATCGCGCCACATGCCACTATAACAAATAACATTGGGAACATCATCTTGCCATCAACTTCAAAAGCAGTTACTGGAGCTAATTCCAATACTGGATTTGCTAAGAATATTCCTACCAATCCACCTAATAACATAGCATATAATAAGAATGAATTTAAGTAATCTCTAGGTTGTAACAAGATCCATACTGGTGTAACACTAGCTACAAAGATATAACCTAAAAGGATAATCATCCATGTTTCTTTTGATAACATGATTGGGAATTTATTTCCTAACCAGATACAGACAACTAGTAAAATCACACCTATAACACTACCAACACTCAGACTCACACCTTTTCTATAAACAAAGATACCAAATCCGATTGCAATTGCAATAAATAGTATTGATGCTGTTGCTGCTTCTGGTACACTTACAAATGTACCAGCAACAATATTAGTAAACGCTGCTACTACTAAAAGTAAAGTTAACCATGAGAATACAGAGAATAGTTTTTTTCCTGAATCTCCAATATTTTCTCCAATTACTTCTCCAAGTGATTTACCATCGTGACGTACTGATGCAAACAAAGCACCCATGTCATGAACACCACCGAAGAATATTGAACCGATTAAGATCCATAAGAATACTGGTACCCAACCAAAGATGGCTGCACCAATTGGACCAACGATAGGACCTGCTCCTGCAATTGAAGAGAAATGATGCCCTAGAAGAACTGGCGCTTTTGCTGGTAAATAGTCTACACCGTCATTTAACGTATGAGCCGGTGTTTTCCTTTTTACATCAATGCCCCACTTTTTTGCTAAAAAAGCTCCATAAGTAGCATAAGCTACCAAGAATACAATTACTGAAATTGCTACCAATAACATTGCGCTCATTAATTATTACCTCCCAATAATATAAAAATTAGTTCATAACAAACCGATCAAGGTCTCCCTTACCTAGTTTATTAGTTATCCCGTTTCGTGAAACAGGATCAATTAACATAACTTTTGCATTCACCCAGCCTCTTAATCCAAATGAAAAACTCTTATAGTACTTAAACTTAAGAAGTTGTTTCTGAATCTTTTCGTCTGGCATAGGTGCTTCAAATATAACTGTGACAACACTCGACATGTGTTCTTTGTCATACTCGATAATATTTTGTAAATTTTCATCCAAGAAAGCTCTTAACCATTTAAGGTCTTCCAGATCAAAAGCTCGATCTAACTTCTTTAGAAAAATATATTCATTATTCTTAAAAGCGTATATTTCAACATTCTTCAAAAGCATGTACTTTGCATTTCTTTGATTAAAAGATGCATATAATTCAAAATTATGACTACCCAATTCATAATCCTCTTTGATATCAAAATATCTTTCCAACCCATCTTTTAAAAATGCTTTATATTCCTGCATAAAAAAACTCCTTTCTGAATTACATTCATTGTAATCCAAAAAGGAGATATATTAAGAAACTATAAACTGAGTTACACATATAAGTACTTCAGTTGCACATTTTTCATATTAAAGTATGTTCATCAAGTCTTTAAAAGGTTGTACATAATTCCGAGAAATGGGAATTTTCTCATCCACATTCTCAAGTTCTACCTGATAGGTTCTATTAAACCAAGGTTCGATATTTAAGATATAAGACAAATTAATCAAGAATGATCGATGACATCTAAAGAAGTTTTGATTAAATAACTTCTTCTCCAATTCTCTTAATTGCATCGAAGTTAAAAACTTTCCCTTTTTTGTTTCGATGAAGGTGCCTTTGTTTTCAGCTTTTGCATAAATAATCTCATCTAGCTTAACAGGCACAATTTTTCCATCTCTATGCATACAGAAGTACTCTTTCTTTTCTTTGCCAATTTGATTCAACAAGAGTTCTAACTTCTGATCATAATTGATTTCACTCATTTCCTCTTCTATTCTCATTAAACATTTTTCAATTCTATCTTCTGAAACTGGTTTTAACAAATAATCTACAGCATGAAGTTCAAAGGCTTTAACTGCATAAGCATCATAAGCTGTAACAAATACAATATGACTTTCAATACCCAGTTGATTCAAATGTTCCACCAATTCTATACCTGTCATTATTGGCATATTGATGTCTACAAAAATCACATCTACATCGATTGAAAATATATCGGTTAGCAGACTTTTTCCATTATCATATGTTTTTATCACTTCAAATTTGTCATGTGCATTAATTAAATATGAAATTTCATCCCTTGCTGGTTTCTCATCGTCTATTACAATACATCTAATCATCAAGTCCTCCTCTAATCGGTACTGAAATAAACACTTGAGTACCCATACCGTTCTCAGAATCAATTCTAAACTTAAACTGATTGTCATAAACGGCTTGAAGTCTCTTCTTTACATTTGACAAACCAATTGCATTATTTTTCTTACTTTCACTCATACCTACACCATCGTCTTTTACAATTATACACATCTCATCATCTTGATATGAAACAGAAATTTCAACAGTTCCATCACCTTCTTTTGGGAAGATACCATGTTTAACAGCATTTTCAACAATAGGTTGAATGAGAAGTGGTGGTATCATGGTCTCTAAATGTTCAGGAACATTATAAACAACACTTAACTTATTACCAAATCTTGCTTTTTCAATTTTGAGATAAGCCTCTATATGTTTCAACTCTTCACCAATAGTAATTGATTCTTTATTGATTTGCATGTTGTTTCTAAAATAATCTCCTAAATGAATTAGAAGGTTTCTCGCATTATCAGGTTCTGTTCTAACGAGTGAAACAATTGTATTAATGGCATTAAATAAAAAGTGCGGATTAATCTGTGCCTGTAATGCTTGCAGTTCTGCTTTGACTCTTAGAGCCTCTTGTTTTTCAATGCGACTCAGTTCCAACTGAGATGAAAATAAGTTACCTAGTCCTCTTGCTAATTCTTCATCCACTAATGTGATACTATTTACTTTTTCCTTGTATAATTTTAAGGTCCCAACTGTTTTCTCATTCATCTTAAGCGGCACTATAATGGCACAATTCAATTTATAGTCTTTATAAAGCGAATTGGTACTTTCAGTATTTTGATTAACAAGCATTTTCCCTAACTCTAATACATGCCTTGTCATATCTGTTTCTATCTCAGTCCCAACACGTGTGTGGTTCTTACCTATCCCAGTATGAGCAAGTATACATTCCTCGTCGGTTATGGCTACTGCTTTAAAGTCAGTCATATCATATATAATTTGTGAGACGACTTGCGCCCCTTCATTATTTAAACCTTGTCTAAAATATTGTATGGTTTGATCAGCTATTTTAAGTGTTTGCTCGGCTCTAAAAGCAGCCTCTGAATCCTGAAGTGTTTTTATATTTTGAACTATTGCTACAAACATAGCAATTCCTATCGCATTCATTAAAATCATTGGTAAACCAATAATCGAAACTAAATTACTCGCATAGGAATAGGGTTTAACGATTAACAATATGATGGACATCTGCATAACTTCAGCCACTGTACCTGCTATCCACGCAAAGAATACAGGATTCTTTGAACGATAGAAATAGTGACTTAAATAGCCTGCTAATAAACCTTCTGAAATTGTAGATATCGCACAACCAAAAGATGTCATCCCCGCTGGATCCATTAAAAATCGGTGTATTCCCGCAAATATACCTGCTAACACACCAACTACTGGACCTCCCAGTAATCCACCAACAACAACACCGATGACTCTTGTATTAACGATAGCGCCTTTAAAGGCTATTCCTGTATAAGATCCTAAGATACCTAATCCACCGTAGAATAAAGCCATAATAAGTTTCTCACTAAATTTTAGTTTTCTTTTTCTTGTAAATACATTCTTAAATATTTTTGTTTTAGAAAAAACAAAAGATAACATTATTACCAATCCTACTCGATTGGCTAACTCAAATAGTAAATTTAACATAAACATCCTTTCTAATGATATTATTGTATAATGATTTTGAAGAAAAAAGAAGAATATTTATATTTATATCCAGATATAAGCTATTCATGGTAAAATTAAGTTGTTTAAACGAACCAATAAAACGCGCTCCAATTATTCACCAGGAGCGATGTATCACAAACTAATGAAGCTGAATTTGATAACATTAATCCACAAATTATTAACTCGAATTTGGAGTATAATATTTCTATTATTTATTTTGAGTAGGAGGTGTACTTGATATGGGAGAGAACATGGAAAATTTATACCTATTAGCAAATGATTTAAGGCAAAACAAGGCTGTAATTTTTACAGGCGCTGGTGTTAGTACAAATTCAGGCATTCCCGATTTTAGAAGTACCGATGGTTTTTATGAAAAGTATCATGAAGATGATTTAGCTATTCGAACTTTTTTTAAAGATACCGATCGATTTTATATAGCTTTTCAAGAAAGGTTTTCGAGTGTCTTTCATTCAAAGCCTAATGATACACATAAGATTTTAGCTACAATGGAAGCTGAAGGTTATATTGATGGTATCATCACACAAAATGTGGATAGACTTCATCAAAAAGCTGGTTCTAAACAAGTGATTGAGTTCCATGGAAATATTTTTTTATATGATTTAATCAAGGTATCTCATAAATCACCTCAAACATATCGTATTCTCGAAGAAAATGTACCATATACCTCATTATTGAATGAAGATCAAATTGTCTACAGGGTTGATGATAATACCTTTTATAAGCCACAAGTTGTATTGTATGGCGAAGGCATTACCAAATGGCCTGAAAGTGCCTCTTTAGCTCAAAAGAATACAGTCCATATCATAATTGGGACTTCTTTCTTGGTTTCTCCTTTCAACTTGATTTCATACGAGAATAAAAATGCAAAAGTATATGTTATTAATAAAGAACCTATTCAATATGAAGGTCCATGTACTCAGATTATTGGAGACTCGTCAGATATATTGAAACAACTTCAAAAAATATTGAAAGGTGATGCTTAGCATCACCTTAAATTATTTTGTTCTTTCCTGTTTTTTTCGCTTCGAGTAAATTCATATCCGCTTCCATTATCAATTGACTATAAAAGCCCTCTGAAAAAGTTGAAACACCACCACTAATTGTTATACCAAAGTTTTCTATATCAAATGTTAACATTGATATTTCATGTCTGATCTTATCAGCAACTTTATGTGCTCTTTCATTGTCGGTACATGGCAGTATCACTAGGAATTCCTCACCACCGTACCGGCCTAATACATCCGACTCTCTTACAACTCTCTTGATGGTCTCAGCAGCTTGTTTAAGCACTATGTCACCTTGTTGATGACCATATGTATCATTTACCTTTTTAAAATTATCTAAGTCAAATAAAATAATGGATAATGCTTCTTCATATCTCGAGGATCTAGAACACTCCTCTTCTAATCTTGTAACAATATACTTATGATTATAGACCTCTGTTAAGCCATCTGTTATAGATAATTTCAATAATTTTTCATTGGATGATTCTAACGCTCTTAATAACATATATTGTTTGATATGATTTTTAATCCGTACCAAGAATGTGTTGGCATCAAATGGTTTTACAATGAAGTCATCAGCACCAGAATTCAAAGCATGAGAAATCGTTTTGTAATTTGAGGTGGATGAAATCATAATAATAATACAATCTTTTGATTTTAATTTTAGTTTACCAATCAGTGCTTCACCAGTTGTCTCAGGTAAAATTAAGTCAATTACGTATATATCATAGTTTAATTCACTTTCGAGTAATGAGCTGGCATCATAAAAATAATCTGCATGTAAGATACCATTCAGTTCGAATATATTTTGAATGATTTTAACCGTTAAAACAGAATCATCTATAACAGCAATTTTTAATGAGCGCATCATCTTTAGCAAGTCCTCGTTCAATTGAATTGACTCTATATATGTCTTCAAACGATTACTGGTAAAGTTCTTCTTAATTTGGTAATCAACAACACCTAGTTGAAATAATTTTTCTCTTAAATCTAAATTATCATATGAGGTCAACACAACTATGGGCGTTCTTGAATATTGTGATTTAGAAAGTGATTCCACCAAATCTTCACCATCAACATCATCAAGTTCTAACCCTGTTATCACCAAATCAATTTTATCATTTTCTAACACTTCATAAGTTTCTTTAAGAGTTGTTGCCTCAATATAGTCGTGACCTAAAGATTCAATCACATCCTTTGAAGCTTGTCTTATCATTTTACTATGTTCTATGTGCAAAATCTTCATAAGGCCTCCAATCTGATTGTTATATACCCACTAAAACGCTTTCTAAATAGTATTGCATCCTAGTCTTTTATTTTTTTATGATGACAATCTAAATTAGAATATTATCATATCTTATGCTACAATTAACTTGGAGGTAAGTTATGAATCCATCATCTTTAGATACAATAAATTTTTGTCTTAACTTTATTAGAGACAACTTTGACGAAGCTAGTCAACGTACCATGTGCAGAACTTGGTTAAAAACGGCAGTTCAAACTCTGAATTCAGAAGACTTGGGAAGCGCCGATTTTATAACTTCTGAACTTAATGCGATTGATCAGTACCTTTCTGGTGCCAGTACAACTATGACATCTGTGGATGTTATCACTAAATTAGATACCGTTAATCAATTATTAGGATAAAAAAACTCTGTGTAAACAGAGTTTTTTAACTTTTATTTCTAATAATATCTGATAATCGAATCACTCCATCTTTTAGTTGTTCATAACTAGCAAACGAATATGAGATTCTAAAAGCATTATTACTTGTAGATTCATAAATATAACCAGGATTAAAAAGTATTTTTTCATGAAAAGCAGCTTCAAAGATTTTGTACACACTTAGTGAATCTTTTAAAGTTATCCATATATACGATCCACCCATTGGAATGTCCCAAGTGGCTAAATCACTATAATATGTTTCTAATAACTCTATTGTAAAATCTCTTCTTTTTTTGAGTTCTTTTCTCACTTCAATTAAATGTTTATCATATAAACCACTTGATAACCACTTTGCAACAATCAATTGAGACACAGAACTCGAGCCGTAATCCATTTGCATTTTAATGTCAGCAAGTCTATTAATAACGGTTTCAGGTCCTACAACCCATCCTATTCTTAAGCCTGGACTAAGTGTTTTGGAAACACTACCCACATATAAAACATTTCCGATTTCATCCATAGACTTCAAACTCTTTGGCGGTTCCTCATCGATCCATAAATCACCATAAACGTCATCTTCAATAATTGGTAATTTTGAGTCGTAACAGACCTTTAGTAGTTCTTTTCTTCTTTCCATAGACATAACAGTACCTGTCGGATTTTGAAAATTTGGAATGGTATATAAAATTGAAGCATGATTTTTAGGTATTTGTGATGAAATATCCTGACTGATAATACCATCTTTATCTATCGGTATACCGACACGCCTCATACCTAACGTCTGTAAAATCTGAAGCGAATACAAATACGATGGTTTCTCTACAAATACAGTCGATCCCATTTGTAAAAGCCCCATGGTAATCAATTGAAATCCTTGCAAAGCACCCGATACAATTAGAATATTTTGAGGTGATACATGTATATCTTTTTTCTTAAGATGGTCACAAAGTGCTTCTTGTAAACATCTCATACCTGTAGGCCATTCATAACCTAGATGCCCCATTTCGCTTGAAATAGAAGCTAAAACCTCATTCATATACTTAGTTGGAAATAACTCTGGAGAAGCTTCACCAGAGCTCAGTCTTAACATATTGATATCAGGGTCTGAATCATTAATCATCTTAATGGTTTTATAGTTTGGTAAATGAATCCCCTCTTCAATGTAATCTTGCCATTTTGTTTGAGACATTGTGATAAGAGGTGTTGATGCTGCTATTATTTTCATACCACCTTTTCCCTGTCCTGAAATTAGCAAATCACTTTTCAGTACATCAAAAGCAGCGATAACAGTTGATCGATTCACTTCGAATTTCTCAGCCAGATATCTTTGTGAGGGTAACTTCGAACCGATTGGCCATGTACCTGTATTAATTTTTTCCCTCATATAGTCAATGATTTGTTTTTTAATAGAAACATGTTCATTTCTGTCAGGTTTCCAATCTATTTGTATCATAAACACTCCTATCAGTTTTATTTATTATAACACATAAGATTTAAAGACATCGCTACTTAAACTTAAATACAACATCGGTTGATAATACATCGTGAAAGAAATAATATCACCCACTTGATAAATAGCTGATTCGGTTATATCAACAATTAAATGGTCACTACTGCTACCAATAATTTTAACCTTGTTATCAACAGCTATCAATTTATCATGACTTCCAAAATCTTGTTTACCAATTGCTAAAATTGCTCTTTTTCTAACACCCCTGTCGTCATAGACCGGATGGTTTCCGAAAGCATCAACAGCCAATTCTCCAATAGGATGGGATGGTTTATCTTTTATTTCTACAATTTGTGCTTTTAATAAAAAAGTATCTGTATGCAAAGGCAGCGGACAATCATAATATTCCCCCAAATCTTTTCCCAATAAAATCCCCTCACCACATCTTAAGTGATTAATTCTATTAGGTAGACTTTTATCTTTAATCAAGGGGAGCGTTGATGTTGCACCACCCGAAATGATTTCCAAAGTCCTATCAATTGATGTTTCAACGAGTTCTGTCATACGTACCAATCGTTTCAAATTTTTTATGGTTGGTTTTACAGAACCATAACAACTTAAATTCGTTCCAATTCCTAATAAATGTAATCCTTCCATTAACTCAACTGCATTTGCTAGAGTCACTAACTCCTCAGGTAACCATACACCCTCTCTTAGGTCACCCAAGTCGTACATTAAGATAACTTGATGTTTTTTACCATGTTTTTTAGAAGTTTCATTTAATGCCTCAAGTACTACCAGTTCAGAATTGAGACTAATATCGCAATATGAGACAACATCCTCTACTTCACATAACATAGGTAGTCTTAAAAGCATCGTTTCGCAACTCTTATCTAATGATTTCATTTGTTTTAATTGCGCCATTCTTGAACTACCCAATGAGTTAATCCCTTGTTTTAAAAACTGTTTTGCCACATGTTCAGATCCAAAACAGCCTTTGATAACTCCTGTAATTGAGACGCCCGACTCAAAACAGAGTTTGCTAACATACGATATATTTTCCTCTATTTTTTTTAAGTTGATTTCTAATGTTGGATACATAATAACCTCCCAGTCTACTTTTAATTAGTTTACAGGAATAAGAGTTACTTGAAATCACCCAAAACATTCATTTAGATACCAACCATAACACCCAACCAAAAATAGATAAAAAAAAATCCCGAAGGGATCTTAATTAATAGAGTGTTTTGTCAATACCGTGACACTTTTTCTCATATATTTTTCTCTTATATCTTTAAACAATGGGCCATTCATGACGTCATCAACGCGATGATCAAAGTGTTTAATATAAAACTCTAAACTATTCTTTTTAGAAAAAGCAATATTACTGATTTCTTGATCCTTCTCAGTATGTTGATAAGTCGCTTTCATAATTTCATTTGTTTCAATGATATGATTCAAATAGTAATCACCAATATTTTCCTCAATGATAATGCCATCTACCTGGCCTTTTAAGAGTTTTTTAAATAGAATTTGTTCATTAACACTCTCATCTTTGTAGATTTTTTTATCTTTATCAAAAGCTGGATAATATTCATAACCTTCCATAATACCAATGCGTTTACCAATTAAATTATCATAACTTAATAACTCTAATCCTTTTAGAGTATAAAAAGCATATACACATTTATCTCTATAACATTTACTAAATGACATAAGTCGTTCTCGTTCAGTCGTTTTAGCAATGTTAGGTATCATATCCACAATACCTTTCTCGAGCATCTCAAGGGCATCATCCCATGTCGCTATTTTAAAATCAAGCGTCACATCGACGTCTTTATAAATCGTTTTTAATAAATCCACATCAATACCTTCAATATCACCAGTTTTCTCATTGAAAATATAGTATGGTTCATTTGGTGTTGATACAATAGTAAGGCTTTCTGAATATGGTTTTAATTCGGCCTCGAGATTAATACTATTTTCCTTTAAAGAGCCTACTGCATCCCCTAGAATATTTAATGCTTTTGTTTCCTCATCTAAACCAACGCTAATCTCTTCAGCTGTTCTAGCCACATCTTCAACTGCTAAATCTAAATCCTTTACAAGATCTTTTACATGCTCAAAAGCGCCAACAATATCTGAAGAAGCATCAGAAACCTTTAGATTTAATGTTACTAAATTTCCTGCTGATTCAGCGACTTGTTCCAAATCGACCTTAGAGTCTTCTAAATTGGTACTTTGTGTTTCAATTCTAGAAACTGTTTTATCTAAATTAACGCCTGTTTGAGAAGCCATGGTCATGATATCATTCATAAGTTCAGTAATGTTACTGACAACATTAGATGTTTGAATCGATAGCTTCCTTATTTCATCAGCAACTACAGAAAAACCTCGTCCAGCTTCTCCAGCTCTTGCCGCTTCAATAGATGCATTTAAAGCAAGTAAATTGGTCTGTTCAGATATTTGATCAATAGCAGAAATTAGACTTTCTGCTTCTGAAGTTTTTGCTCCTAATGATGTAACATTATCAATTGATGTACTTAGAAAAGATCTGATTTCTTGAAATTCCTGTATTGTTTTTATGATGCTGGTTACACTAGAATTGATAGTATCAGATGCTTCTTTTGATGTTTCAGCCATGTCTTCACTCTTAGTAGAGTTATCAGACACCCGAGTATAAATATCACCAACCAAACCATTTACAGAACTTAGATTAGCTGTTTGTTCTTGAGTACTTGCTGTTAAACCCAATACTCTATCAAGTAGCGATTTCATCTCTACGTTAAACTCATCCGTAAATGCAGAAAATTGATTTGTTAAGTGTAAGTACTTAGTAGAATAACCATTTAATGAATCCACATCTATCTGTGGTTTTTCTTCAACTACCACTTGCTTCTTTGACCGTAAATGTAATAACCACTGTACGATATTTACTGTAACCAATACTCCAATTATAAGTAACCATATCCAATCCTTCATAATACCCCCCTGTAATTTTCTATGTATTCTGACTATTTGATATGCAGTTTCTATACACTTTCCATATTACACTATAATTTCCATAGAATCTACAATCTTTTCTCAATACGAAAATCATATTCCTTTGAACAAAAAAATGAGAGCTTATTGTCAGCTCTCATTATTATCTACTTTAACATTCCTCAACAAATGATAAATCGCCAATACTATCAATAGTGATTACATTGCCTAACTTAAGGCTATTTTGTTTCATCACTTGAAGCGTATGGAATAAATTTTCAGTATTCATTGTAAATATCTCAGCTTCTATTGAAATACTTTTTGTGATATACTCATTAATTTTAGAATCTCCAGTCATATATAAAGTATATTTCTTATTCCTCTTCCTAGCTGAATCAGTATTTTTTTTAGCTAATACCATAGAATCATTTGTCATCAGTTTCCAATTTCTGAAGTCAATCACTTCTCCCCATTCTACATTTTCATCAAAGAAGTGTTCACGGTATCCATTTGCTCTAGTAATCATTTCGGATAGCAATTCTTGATTAGTTTCACCATATACTTTGATAAAAAAACCATATTCACATACTACAAACAATATACAACCAAAATACTTCTTTTCACCCATTATGTCACTCATATAGATAGTATTTAGATCTCTACTAGAATTATATTTTTCAAAATGTTTCTTTATCTTATCTAAAAGTTTTCCCATTACTACAAGATAATCATCACTAGATACATCTTCATTCTTAAACACTTTCACTAAATCGTATAACAACAATTCATGTGCTTTAATATGTTTTATAAAATCGCGATTTGTCTTTTTATTAATTAGACGATTTTCATAAGTGAAGAGAATTAGTAATTTAATTAAAATGCAATCAATACGATTAAAAATATCTTCAACTGAAACATTCTCATTCACTTTACTTATAAACTGTTCTAATGTGGTAATTAAATTTTTATAACGCTCTTCAATAACGTCAAATACTATATCATTTTGATTTTTAAACATAAATCAGCCTCTTCACTTTTTAATAGATCTGACTCTCAACCAATCCAACTAGAACATTTTTTTCTACATATACTCACTATTTTTGTAACAGATTTCCTATTCATTATTCTCATACCCTCATAAGTCATTCAAAACTCAAAATATAATGATAGTAAATAAAGAAAAACACAGCCTGTAAAATACAGACTGTGCATTATTGGTGGAGATGATGGGAATTGAACCCATGTCCAAAAGTTTTTCCAAAGTACTTTCTCCGAGCGCAGCTTGAGATCAAATCTTATTTACTATCAGGTACTCAAACAAACGATAATAGTAAACCAGTTACGATTAGTACCCCCAAAAGTCATAACACCCTCTTGGCTTGTCCATTGCAAGATTATCCAGTCCTATAGCGGCAATAGAGAAAGGCTATTTAGGAGTGGGTCGCGGCAATTACGCTGCGAAAGCTAAGTTATTATTTTTAGCGTTTAATTTAATATCCCAGTTCTTTTACGTGTACCCCAGGAAAGAAAACACGGCTCGCTTATACTAATTCTAAACCCCTGTCGAAACCTTTACATCCCCTTATATATAATCCACAAGTGAAAATTATCCACATTGTATAATTAACATAAATAAATGATTATTCACAGAGTTACCCACAACTTATCCACACGTTTTGTGGGTAAGTACGGTTTTTTGTATATTTATCCACCATTATACATAAAATAAGTTAAGTCATATATTACAAAATAATGACTTACTAACAGAGTTATCAACTTATCAACAATTATTAACAGGATTTCAACATTCTATCCACATTAATACTTTTGTTTGTCCCTTAAAGCACGTTGCATATCACGAGTGGCATCTTTTTTAGCTAGATCATGACGTTTATCATGAAGTTTCTTACCTCTAGCAACACCAATTTCAAGTTTTACAAGTCCTTTTTCATTAAGATACAAACGAAGCGGTACCAATGTATAACCCTTCTGCATCGTTAAACCAATTAACTTATCAATCTGTTTTCTATGTAGCAACAGTTTTCTAGTTCTAACCGGATCAGGATTATATCTGTTCCCCATTTCATACGGGGTGATATTCATGCCTTGTATGAAAACTTCACCATCATTGATGACTGCATATGATTCTTTTATATTTGCACGACCCATTCTAATAGATTTAACCTCGGTACCTTTTAGCACCATGCCGGCTTCAATTACTTCATCTATAAAGAATTCATGTCTTGCTTTTTTATTATTCGCAATTAGTTTTCCTACTGACATATCCTACTCCTTTAAACTACTTCATGAGTTTAACAAAAAAGAAGACCTAAGTCAATAAAACAACCTAGGTGTAATTTCTTTTTAATCAAATAGCTATATGTTTTCTAATGGCAACAGCAACACCACTTCTGTCATTACTCTCAGTAATCTCATCTGCAGCTTCTTTAACATTTTCCCTTGCATCTTTCATCGCTATGCCAATACCAGCATGCTCTAACATAGGGATATCATTTTCATTATCACCTAGAGCCATTATATTGCGTTTCTCTAAGCCATACATATCACCTAAAGCTTTAACCGCTATGCCTTTAGATGCATTCTCATTAAAAATATCTACTAATGTTGTCAGTGAAAAACAAGACGTAATTCCTGGTACCTTGACCATTTCCTCATACGCTTCTTTAGCACCTTCTTCATCCACATAAATTCCAAGTTTATAAACAATATTCGATTCTATTATAGGTTTAATATCATTAACTACTGCTGTCTTAACAAGGCTACGTTTCGGATCGTTTTTCTTCCATTCATTGTATTTAAGCATAAGACGTTCATTTCTTTCAGCGTAAACTGTATCAATGGTGTAGATATGAAAATATATATCATATTTTTTACAGATATCTATAAGTGTTAACATCTGCTTTGTTTTAACAGGATAATGATGTATGATCTCATCTTTTATAGGATCTTTTATAACAGCACCATTACAAGCGATAATCGGCGTATCTAAACCAAGATCTTTAGAAAACTCCGCAGCAGATGGATAGATTCTACCTGTAGCAATCACAAAGGGAATTTCCTTTTCTTTTAAGTCTTCGATTACTTTTCGATTGTCTTTTGTGATTTCATGATTGGAATCCAGTAGAGTCCCGTCCAAATCACAAGCAATTAATTTAATCATTTTTTCTCCTAGTTCTGATGTTCTAAAATTGTGAAATCAATCTCTCTGTCTTTGATACTAACTTTTTCAACTCTTACCTTTACTTCATCACCTATATGGTAAGTTTTTCTTGTATGTTCACCGATATAAATCATTTTAGCTTCATCATAGGCGTAATAATCATCAGATAAATCAGCTAAACGTACAAGACCTTCTACGGTATTTTCTAACTGAATAAACATACCAAATGACGTAAGTGAAGAAATAAAACCATCAAATGATTCTCCAACAAATTGAGCCATGTATTCAGCCATTTTAAGATCCACTGTATCACGTTCTGCTTTTTCAGCAATTCTCTCTTGTTTAGAAGCCTGTTCCGATGCATTCGTAACAATCACTTCTAAGTCAGAAATTCTATCTTGAGTAATTTTAGCTTTTAAAGATTCCCTTATGATTCTATGAATTTGTAAATCCGGATATCTTCTAATTGGTGACGTAAAGTGACAGTAGTATTCAGCTGCTAAACCAAAGTGTCCGTCATTATAAGGTGAATACTTCGCTTGCTTAAGAGATCTTAACATCATCTTATTAATCAAAGCTTCTTCCTTCTTACCTTCTACTTCTTTCAAAAGTTTCTGAATCTCTCTTGGATGAAGTTCATCTAAGCTGCCTTTAATATTGTAACCAAAATTATGAATAAGTTTATTAAACTGAGCAATTTTTTCTTCTTTAGGATTTTCATGCACTCTATAAACAAACGGAATTTCTAACCAGTACATATACTCAGCAATGGTTTCATTGGCTTTAAGCATGAATTCTTCAATTATTTTATTAGAGACTCTTCGTTCTCTAATTTGAATATCAGTTACCTTACCCTCTTCATCGGTCATTACTTTAGATTCAGGGAAATTAAAGTCAATCATACCGCGCATTTCTCTGCTTTTTCTTAGTATAGCAGCCAAATCTCGCATATGAATAAATGTTTCCTTCAAATAATCGTACTTTGAAAGATGCTCTTTTCCTTCAGTTTGACCATCTAGAATATCTGATACATCTGTATAAGTCAATCTCTCATCACTGTTGATGATAGACTCGTATATCTGTTGTTTAACCACTTTACCACGTTCGTTGATTTCCATCACTATACTCATCGTTAAACGGTCTTCATGTGGATTCAAACTACAAATACCATTAGATAATACTTTAGGTAACATTGGAATAACACGATCAACTAAATATACTGATGTACTTCTTTTAAGTGCTTCTACATCTAATTTAGAGTTCTCTTTAACATAATGTGACACATCTGCAATATGTACACCCAGTTCAAAGTTTCCATTGTCTAATTTAGCAATTGAAATGGCATCATCAAGATCTTTTGCATCAGAGCCATCTATAGTGACTGTTAATGTCTTTCTAAAGTCTTTTCTACCTTCAATATCTTCTTCCGATATGTTGATATCAATTCTGTCAGCTTGTCTTAATACTTTCTTTGGAAAACTTTCAGGTAATCCATGCATTCTGATAATTGATTGAATTTCAGCTTCGTTGGAACCTGCTTTACCTAAAATATCAACAATTTTACCTTCTGGATTTCTGTTTTGCTCTGAATACTTTGTAATCTTAACAACTACTTTATCACCTGATTCAGCGCCTTTTGTTTGTTTCTCAGGAATATAGAAGTCTCTCGAGATTCTTCTATCATCAGCCACTACAAAACCAAATCCTTTAGAGGCTTCAAATGTACCAACAGTTGTATCAAACGCCCTTTTTATAACACGTTCAACAACCCCTTCACCACGTCTACCATTCTCAGGATACTTTGTAAGTTTAACTAATACTGTATCTGAGTCCATTGCCGTTGATAACTCCGACGCTGGAATAAAGATATCTTCTTGGCCTGCTTCTTCCATCAAAAGAAAAGCAAATCCTTTTTTAGTCACTTGTATCTTACCTGAAACTAAATTGAATCTTTCAGGGATTCCATATTTATCTTTTTTAGTTTTTAAAACTTTACCATCTGCTTCTAATTCATCCAACATCGCTTTAAAATCATCAGCGTCAGATTTTTCTAAACCCATGAATCTAAGTAGCTCATAGTCAAATATCGGCTTTGTTACGTCTTCTTTTAGTACTCTTAATATATCATTTTTAGTTAACATCTTTTCCTCGTTTCTCTACACCCTATTGTATCATGATATTGTTATAATACCCATACCAACAGTGTTTCAAAATGTTTTATCTCTGTAAAATGTATATTAAAAAATACCACCTAAGTGGTATTCAAATAATCTTATCTTATAAAGTTTGTAAAAACTTTCCTTTGTTTATTCGGTGCCTCTAAATCATTCTTATTCATTTCAAGCATATATAAGAAATTCTCACCTAGAACACGCATAATCTGAACACCTTCAGCATCTTCTAATGCATCGCCTGGCTTAGTACCATGAATAACATGCCAATAGTTTGATGTAGGCATCATCATCTCTGAATAATTCAAGAAGTTATTCAGTTGATTCAAAGTTGGCATCCCACCGGAACGACGCACTGCAACAACAGCTGCACCAACCTTATGTCTAAACAGACTGCCATTATTTCCTGCAACATAAAAAGCTCTATCTAAAAATGATTTCATAGTGCCACCAATCGCTGAATAATGTACTGGTGATCCGATTAGAATACCATCAGCTTCTTTCATCTTTTGAATCCAACCATTCACTTCATCATCTATAACACATTTTTCATCTCTATTTCTTGCACATTGATTACAGGCCAAACAACCTCTTATCGACTTATTACCTACATGAACTATTTCCACTTCTACACCAGCTTTAGCCATGTCTTCTGTTACTAACTCTATGGCTGTATGTGTATTACCGTTTCCTCTTGGACTACCGTTAAATGCAACTACTTTCATTGTTACCTCCCTTTTTTTACTATAATAAACTATTTGAGAATTAAAACAAGTATGCACTTTTTAGTTATATATCTTACCATTTGGTTAGTCTTGAAAGAAGACTCAATAATTGATAGAATGAACTGAAAAGAGGTTATGATGTTAAAATACAATAATAAAGAATTTGTCTGTCATTTAGACTACGCAATGGAGTTTATAAGAAGTAAATGGAAAGCAGTTATCTTATGTCATCTAAGAAAAGGTCCGAAAAGATTTTTGGAACTGCAACGTATCTTACCCGGAATAAGTCATAAGGTTTTGAATGATAATTTAAAACAGCTTGAGTTAGATGGTATCATCAATAAGAAGGTGTTTCCAGAAGTACCACCAAAAGTAGAGTTTTCACTCACTGAAAAAGGAAAAGAATTGGTCCCAGTTCTAGATATTTTAGAAGCATGGGGTAAAAAACATTATACAAAATAAAAAAAAGCTACCTCAATGAGGTAGCTTAACTTTTTTTAGAATAAACCGCTTAGTAAGCCTGAACCTAATACTTCAGCAAATACTAATGAAACGATTGTCATTAACTTGATTAATATATTGATTGATGGACCAGATGTATCTTTGAACGGGTCACCAACAGTATCGCCTGTAACAGCAGCAGCATGAGCTTCAGAACCCTTACCACCATAATGACCTTCTTCAATATACTTCTTAGCATTATCCCATGCTCCACCTGCGTTTGACATAAAGATTGCCATAACAACACCTGATACTAATGCTCCAGCTAACATACCACCTAATGCTTCAGGACCAAATACAAAGCCCATTACAAGAGGAGATAATACTGCCATAACTCCTGGTAAAATCATTTCTCTTAATGCTGCACTAGTTGAGATATCAACACATTTCTCATACTCTGGAACAGCTGTACCTTCCATGATACCTGGAATTTCTCTGAACTGTCTTCTAACTTCATCAATCATTGCTCCAGCAGCTTTACCAACAGATTCCATAGTCATAGCTGAGAATAAGAATGGTAACATACCACCAACAAACATACCTACAATTACTAATGGATTTAAGATATTAATACCATCTAATCCAGCAGCTTGTGAGAATGCAGCAAATAATGCCAATGAAGTAAGTGCAGCAGAACCGATAGCAAAACCTTTACCGATTGCAGCAGTTGTATTACCAACAGCATCTAACTTATCTGTAATACCTCTAACTTCTTTAGGTAACTCACACATTTCAGCAATACCACCAGCATTATCAGCAATTGGACCATAAGCATCAACTGCGATTGTAATACCAGCTGTAGATAACATACCTACTGCTGCAAGTGCAATACCATATAAACCGAAGAATCCATAAGCTACCAATGTAGCAATACCGATTAAGATAATTGGAGCAGCTGTAGAGAACATACCTACTGCTAAACCAGAAATGATTGTAGTTGCAGGACCTGTTTCAGATTGCTTTGCAATTTTCTTAACATGTCTGTATTCTTCTGATGTATAAACTTCTGTTACTTGACCGATTAATAAACCAGCTACTAAACCAGCTACTACTGCATAAGCAGCATCAAAGCTACCGAAGAAGTAATTAGCAAAGTAGAATGCCACAATAACACTTAATAATCCAGAAACATAAGTACTCATCTTTAAAGCTCTATGTGGATCTGAATTGTCTTTTCCTTTAACAAAGAATGTACCAATAATTGAAGCAATAATACCAAATGATGATAATACCAATGGGAATAATACACCACTGTCTCCTTTAGCAGCAAGACCTAATGTAATAGCTGCAATAATTGAACCTACATATGATTCAAATAAGTCAGCACCCATACCTGCTACATCACCAACATTGTCTCCAACGTTATCTGCAATTGTTGCAGGGTTTCTAGGATCATCTTCTGGAATACCAGCTTCAACTTTACCTACTAAGTCAGCACCAACATCTGCTGCTTTAGTATAAATACCACCACCAACTCTTGCAAATAATGCAATTGATGAAGCACCTAAACCGAAACCAGTTAAAATTTCAGTATCTTTAAATACCAAGTAAACGATACTCACGCCGATGATACCAAGACCAACAACACACATACCCATTACTGCACCACCAGAGAAAGCTACTGATAATGCTTTGTTCATACCATCTTTCATAGCAGCATTAGCTGTTCTTACATTTGCTTTTGTTGCAACTCTCATACCGATAAATCCGGCTAAAGTTGAGAATAATGCACCAAGAACGAATGCAACCATTGTCTTAGCATTTAAGCCAACACTTATTACAACTGCTAATAATACTACAAATACAACAAGTGCCTTATACTCTCTTATCAAGAAAGCCATAGCACCCTTTTGAATGTAAGTAGAAATCTCTTTCATTCTTTCTGTACCTACATCAACTGTATTTATTTTAGATATAACTAAATACAGAGCAAATAATAGCGCTAGCACCCCGACACCAGCTGCAATTAATGGAAATACTTCTAATTCAAACATCGACTGTCCCCCTAATTACTAAACTTTCAATAAAAATTAAACAAAAATATAAGCTAAAACTGAGCAAAGTAAAAATGCGATTGCTGCTATTTTAGTCATTCTGTCTAATACTTTTTCCCAACCTTTGGCTTCATTCTTACCAAAAATTTGTTCTGCTCCACCACCAATAGCTCCTGACATACCAGCTGATTTACCTGATTGCATTAGGATACTAAAGATAAGTGTCAAACTTGAAAGTGCAAAGATAATTTTAATTACCACGTCCATTGCAGTACCTCCTTATCATTATTTTTTTCTATACAACGGTGAAATTTCTTCAAAATAAAAAATGGCACCACAAAATAGCCTCCGTCGTATTTAACATAAACATTTTATCACAAGGGTTTGTTAAAAGCAACAATAAATACACACTCTAACAAATGAATGTTAAATAGTTATAAATGCTCTAAAACCTGAATTTTCAATCATTCTAATATAATTGTTTAGTAATTGAGGATTATTATCGTACAAGGACAGTGTTTGAATTATTAAGTTTTAAAAAAAGCCCAGTCAACTCAGTGAGTTAACTGGGCTAATAAATTATTTATTTAAGTTGTAGAATGTATCTTTACCTAAGTAGATTGCATTCTCACCTAATTCTTCTTCGATTCTTAATAATTGGTTGTATTTAGCCATTCTATCAGATCTTGAAGCAGAACCAGTCTTAATTTGTCCAGCATTTGTAGCTACAGCTACATCAGCAATAGTATCATCAGCAGTTTCACCTGATCTATGAGAAACAACAGCAGTGAATCCAGCTTTTTTAGCCATTTCAATTGCTTCTAAAGTCTCAGTTAAAGTACCAATTTGGTTTAATTTGATTAAGATTGAGTTAGCAGATTTCTTCTCAATACCTCTTTTTAGGTACTCAGTGTTTGTTACGAATAAGTCATCACCAACAACTTGAACTTTGTCTCCAACTCTTTCAACTAACTTAGCGAAACCGATCCAGTCATTTTCGTCAAATCCATCTTCGATTGAACTGATTGGATATTTCTTAGTTAAACCTTCATACCAGTCTACCATCTCATCAGTTGTTCTCTTATGTCCACCTTCTCTTTGGAAGTGGTAAGTTTTTTGTCCATCTTCACCATCTTTAGTACAGAATTCAGAAGCAGCAGCATCAAGTGCTAAAGTAATATCTTTACCAGCTTCGTATCCAGCAGCAGCAATTGCTTCCATGATGATGTCTAAAGCACCTTCAGTACCATTGATCTTAGAAGGAGCATATCCACCTTCGTTACCAACGTTAGTTGAATCGCCATTAGCTTTTAATAATTTTCCTAAGTGATGGAAAATTTCAGTACCCATTCTTAAACCTTCAGCAAATGTCTTAGCGCCTACTGGTTGTACCATGAACTCTTGTACATCAACAGCTGAATCAGCATGTGATCCACCGTTTAAGATGTTCATCATTGGTAATGGTAATTCTTTGGCGTTTGGTCCACCAATGTATTTGAATAATGATTGTCCAGTAGATTGAGCAGCAGCTTTAGCTACAGCTAATGAAACACCTAGAATAGCGTTAGCGCCTAACTTAGACTTAGTCTTAGTACCGTCTAAAGCGATCATTTTTCTATCAATAGCAACTTGATCTAAAGCATTCATACCGATGATTTCATCAGCAATAACTTCGTTTACATTTGCAACAGCTTTAAGACAACCTTTACCTAAGTATCTAGCTTTGTCGCCATCTCTTAGTTCTACAGCTTCTCTTTCACCTGTAGATGCTCCAGATGGTACAGCAGCTCTTCCCATTGATCCACAAGCTAATTGTACATCAACCTCTACAGTAGGGTTACCTCTTGAATCAAGTATTTCTCTAGCATATACATCAATAATAGTTGACATAATTCTACCTCCATATAATTGTATTATTTTAATAGTGATTTTCCTGTCATTTCCTTTGGAACGTCCATATTAAGAAGTTCTAAAAGTGTTGGCGCTAAATCACATAGTTTACCATCATTTTCTAACTCTTTGTCTGTACCAATCATAAGAAGAGGTACATCGAAAGTTGTATGAGCAGTTTGTGCATTACCTGTTTCCATGTTCTTCATTTCCTCAGCATTACCATGATCAGCAGTAATCAATAGGCTACCACCTTTAGATAATACTTTGTCAACGATTCTACCTAAACAAGCATCAACTGTCTCTACAGCTTGAATAGCTGCGCTTAACACACCTGTATGACCAACCATATCTGGATTAGCATAGTTCAGTATGATAACATCATGTAAATCTTTATCAATTTCATTTTCTAAAGCATCTGTTACTTCATAAGCAGACATTTCAGGTTGTAAATCATATGTTGCCACATCCGGTGAATTAACAAGTACTCTTGATTCACCAACTTCTGGCTCTTCAATACCACCGTTAAAGAAGAATGTTACATGAGCATATTTCTCAGTTTCAGCAATTCTAAGTTGCGTCTTACCTTCTTTAGCTAAGTATTCACCAAGTGTATTTGATAATAATTCTGGTTTGAAAGCAACTGAAACATTTTCAATTGTCTTGTCATACTCAGTC